>OKSA01000171.1_pt1 | contig 62163 bp, 59 predicted proteins | sample 1601181 | NCBI WGS metagenome assembly OKSA01 (sample SAMEA3541538, study PRJEB24748) | human gut metagenome | biome: human gut; feature: human-associated habitat; material: faeces | place: China | collected 2012
GACGATGACATCCGCCTGCTGCAACGCCGCTTCGTACTCCGTGGGCGCGGTCTGGACGGCGTGAAGCTCATCGTCGGCGACAAGTGCCTGGGGATGCTGGAGGCCGTGGGCGAGGTGTTCCCGGAGGCCAAATACCAGCGCTGCACGGTGCATTTCTACCGTAATATTTTCTCCGTTGTGCCAAAATCCAAGGTCAAAATTGTAGCAAAAATGCTCAAGGCGATCCATGCGCAGGAGAGCAAAAAGGCGTCACGCGAGAAGGCAAAAGCGGTTGCTACCGAGCTGCAAGCCATGAAACTGAAGGAGGCCGCCAAGAAGGTCGAGGACGGCATTGAGGAGACGCTGACCTACTGCGATTTCCCCGGCGAACACTGGACGCGCATCCGCACCAACAATGTGATCGAACGGCTGAATCGTGAGATCCGCCGCAGAACCCGCGTGGTGGGGACATTCCCTGACGGCAATTCCGCCCTGATGCTGGTCTGCGCGAGGCTGCGCCATGTGGCGGGCACCCAGTGGGGCTGCAAAAAATACATGAATATGAAGCACCTTGAGGTCATCGAGCAAGACCTGCTGGTCGGGTGAGTGGCAGTCGGCTCGCGAAGCGTCAAGGGCAAGACAAGCGGCTGCCGCCGCCCTTGACCCTTTGCGCCCCGACCGCCCTAAAGTAACCAAGGGGGCGCCGAAGCACCCCTGTAATAGATTTCTGCCAGTTACCAGAATCAAACTTGCACATAAACCTTGGCAGTACCACCTCCCTATGATCATATCGATTCTTTTTCTTTCGTCTGGATATATCTTGACATGACACCGAAGTGTCACCAATGCACTCCGGTGTCATGCAATTACAATCCTCATCTCAATAGGATTATTACAGCCATACATATGCCATGCATACTTATTAAATTAAAATTAGTGATTACTAAAGACAATAAGCTTGTCCTTTGGATGTAGTTCGACTTGAATATCATCTTGATTTCCCGAAAAGATGGTCATCCTTCCACCAGGACTTGTATAACCCAAAACAATTTCCTTGTTGTTTTGAGGCGATGCTTCGAAAACGCCCCAGATCAGTTCCCGTGCAGAACACTTAGCTGGAATGTTATCCTTTTCAAAAAATCTATCAACTTCTTTAATATACAGTTCTTTACTCTCAAAAGAAGTCGCACCCGCTTCGTCGTATGTTAATATGTCTGAGTAGAATTCAAACAGAGCCTGTTTGCGGCCGATCTGTGTAACCATTTTGCTTATGTAGCGATTGCTTATTACGACATTGTCTGCGCTAAAGTTATGCACCACATCATAGTTTTTGGGGTTAAGAATCTCAACAACAACATCAAAGCTCTCGCGGTCAAAGTTGGGATCGTTTTTTTGGCGTGCAGCAATGATGTCTTGAACATAGATTAAGTATGTAAGAGCGGCAGAATCGATATCTTCTGTTACAGTCTTATCGTCTGATAGTATCAGAAGACTTGTATCTCCGTCATGACTGTCCACTGCTTCCTCAATGGTACTCTTTATCAGTTCTGCATCGAAAACGTCAGCGGAAACGGTTTTTGTGACATACGGGTATGCTCTGTAGTAATCAAGACGCTCTAAACTCTTCTCATCGTCAATTACAGTTATATTGAGTATCTCTTCTTCTGGAAGGTTGTGTTCTCCACGGAAAGCAGAGAAGCCGTTCATAATATCCTGGCACTTACTGTTATGTCCTATGATAACGATATTTCTCGGAAGCATATGATATGCCTTGTTCAGGCTGACCGAAAATGCTGGCTGATCTACTTCTGAGAAACGCTCACAATCGTCGTTTGAATTAGCCACAGAAAAAGCATGATTTCCTGTCGGCGTCTGCATGATTGTTAGAGGGATTGCATAATGGTGGGTAAGCATATATTGCCTTGTTGCTTGAATGACATCATCCTCCCACTGCTGCGGCTTAAAGAAGAATTCAGCGCCCCTATTAGAAAACAACTCACTATATACTGTGTTTAATTCCGGCATAATAGAGAACTGGGACAGTATCTGACCGAGGACTCTGTTTATATAAATCGGAATGATATGGCATTTTGCAAGTTTTTCTTTATGCGCTATTACTCTATCAACCAAATTAGCTGTCCAATCATCTTCAACTTCAACAATAATTGTTTGATGATCTGCAGATGATTCGCTCGAAGTCATCTCAGCTACTTGAACGAGGGTTTTTAAAGTATTCGCATTTCCTTTTTCAAGAAGCTCTCTTCTCTCGTGGTTTCCATATTGGCACACCACGTTTTGATACTCTTTCGTAAGCAGAATTATAGAATTCGCCTGAGATATTGATATATCATTCAATTGCTTCGTCGAATATGTTTCTCCAGATCTAACTATTACTGTAACTCTATTTTGGAGACGGTGTTTCCTACGATATATTCTACGTTTAAGGAATGGGTATGACTCACTTTCCTCTCTAACCTTGCTGAATTCTTCTTTCAATGTCGCAGACAATCTCTCGTTGATCTCATCTTCAATGTCTTTTGAATCCTGACCTGATAATATGATAACCGTTTCCTTTTTTCCAGTATAAAGCAGGTCATTGACAATCTCTGAAGCACGCGAATTCCAGTTAAGAACAACTGTGTGTCCAGAAACTCTTACGGTACGATTGCCTGATTTAGAGTTCTCAATAAAGCTCGAAATGTAGTTTGTTACATAACCGACGACAGCACCAGTGAATGTAATCATTCCAATTAGTACCGTTAAAAGGCATACAATTATCAGGGCAACACTTGTCTGACCAATATCAGCTATGACATATTCAATACACCCGGCATCAAGTACCATAGTAATAGTATAAAAGACAGACGGCCAAAAGCCGGAATGGGCAAGTGAATTTGGTGCCAACCAAGAAATAATCCCTGCTGCCACAGCAAATAAAACAAGATTAAGGATGAATATTACAATAAGGATAGTTAGCGACGGTTGCTTCACTGTAAACAAACTGATTCTTTCTCTAATTCTTCTAAACATTTTCCGATCCTCCAGCGCAATTAGGACAATTAATTGACGGTCTAATAGTTATTCCAAAAGTCATAATGAATAAAACACTTTGATGCTATATCATCATTATAATTACCTCAAATAAGTGAGCCGAAATGCACTTTTTCACCCTCAAGTTGTTTCGTTTTACATAATTTCATATGCTTTTAAGAAACTATGTTCCAATCAAATCATTATATACGTATCCGACAAAAGCCGCTATCTATCTGTTCTTTTTAGATCTTCGGCGATTTCGCTCGCGGCGTTTTCTTAGAAACAGGCCTATTTTGTTCCCGAACAGATGTGTAACAGCATAACCTGCTGTTACAAGAACAATCACAAATAAGCTACGTTGCAAAATGTGGATAGCACCTTGCGACAGAACATCACTCCATGTTGCAATATAATCATACCCATCTATCCATGCAGAAAAGATGGCAAGGATAGATATAATTGCGAGGGATGTGTCCATTCGTTTGGAGTCTTTCCGGTCAATAATGTCGCACTTTGTATCAAACACTGTCTGGAGTTGTTCTTGATTTCTTTTCATCTCATCGAGCTGATCCTTGATTCTAAATGACCTGCGAAGCATTGCTATCGATTTTTGCGAAGTCGGATAATTGACTTTTATGTCCCAAAAGTCAATAGTCCTAGAATAGCCATCATATATTGCGTCAACCTTCGATAAAAATTCTATTGGCTCTGCTGTATCTCCGGAGGTAAACAGATTTATTATCTCACGGTCTGCAATATGAATAGCAGCTTCTTCGAATAGAATCAATTCGATATAGAAAAGTGTTATTGATTCTTCGCAGAGACGTTCAGAAATGCTCCCCGAGAAATCTTCGGAAAACTGAAGAACCGCATTACTATAGGCACAGACGAAGGCTCTGTCATATTGCCCCATTCCATAGTCGCTCTGAACTATGGAGAGGATATCTTCATCAATTATTTCGCCAAAGTTCTCTCCTTCTGGATAAATCGTTTCGCCGACAAGTAATGATGCCAATTGACTTTTTGTTAATCTTTTCTTATCGCATGGAAATACGGAAAAAATTTTGGGCGTGCCGCGTTTTATGAGGCCAAATTTTGCTTTAATGTAGTCGTAAAAATTTACGCAAGAGCCTGCTCCAACAATCATTATTTGATTGCGGATAACATTATCGAACAGATGGCTAACTAAAAACGGACTCGATAACGAATACCATGTCAATACGGCACAATTGCTTTCAGTGTCAACCGAAATATAAAGATCAACAAATGCTCCTGGGCCAATCGCATCACCGACATTTGCATAATTGTTGGCTGTGATCTCACTAAAAATTTGAATTTTAACTTTTCCTAAATAAAACCTCCGTATTCTTTTTTTGAAGCTTGCTAGATCATCGACCCGATCTAAAGTAGAGGGGACACCGGCCTCATAATGCGTCCGGAAATCCATATCTACTAACAATGATTCTGCTACGTCATCTGCGCACGAACTCATGAGTTTTTCTTTATCCATGTATTGAACAGGGATTGAGACAAACACGTCGGGAATTAGTGACCATTCTGTCGACCGTACTTTTATCATATCCATTAGGGTTTGATTAAGCAATGGCGCTTCGGTGTAGTCGATTTTATGTTCATAAAACAAAATGTCTCCACTAGTACATTCAAATACCTGAGCCGTATTCAATACTCTTTGATATTTTAAAAGTTCGGCATACTCTACTAAAACTACGTGTCCACAAGTAATGCTCCTTGAGTTCCTGATAAAGCAACATATGTCATTGCTATATTTCTTCTCATAGCCTACAAGAAATTGGTTATCTTTTTCAACGGCATAGCATATGTTGTATGAATCCAACGCATTGCAGTCAGGTACGAGAAGTCGTATTTTTTCAGAAAAAACAACTCCGCTGACCGCCTCTCCTTGCTTGTGCGCAACATAGAAGTATTTATCTTCAATTATGCTTACTTGAAAATTTCTCTTTTCATAAATCTTCAAAGAATCTTTATTCGAAACATCCGAGACAATGCTGTATTCGCTATAATGCGAGAGCATATAATCAATCAAGCCGGAAGCCAGCCCACATTGACGATAGTCGGTCGAAACTGCGATAGATAGAAGGTACAAAACTTCACCTTTCAGGTTTTCTATTTCATGGTGAAGCTTCTCATAGTACGGCAATTGATCACCATCATGTACTCCAAATATTTCATTAAACGAAGCCCTTCGGGAATCTTGCGTTTTTTTATAATCAAAGAACAATGCAAAAGCCAGCAACTTTCCGTTATTGACTATGCCAACGCTTATACCTTTTTCCAAGCAGAAAGAAATGCTACTCCTAAAAGCATCTCGCATAGCGACTGATATGTCATCATAACCTGCAAATAACTGCTGATAATAATGATCTGAAATAAAGCACTCACAGAATAAATCTAGGACGGCTTCCAAGTCATTTTTTGTCAAGATATAGAGATGCATTTATCCCACCTCAATAGTGTATTTTTTCAAAAGCTCAATGGGGTGATAAGATTTCTTAGACGTTCTCAAACCCAAATCACCCATATCTTCCTCTCTATTGATAAAGGAAACTTCATCGACTGCAAAAGTAATGGCTGCTTGATTAACGAGCATCTGATATGCACCTTTATACTGTCGATCTGCCTTTTCTATGTGAGTATATAAAGTATCTCCGACAATCTCATTTATAGAGAACCCCACGATCTTTCCATCCGCAATTAAATAGCCGCCAACCATACCGTAAGTATCGAAATTGTCTAATACTTCGATGACTTTCTTATTTTCCTCTTGCTCAAAAGGGCCTTCTTTTGAAAACGGCAAATATGTATTATAAAAAAAGTCCTTAACGTGGTTGATAGAATTACTATCTATCATTTCAAAACTCCAAGCATCAACACTTCTCTTAAACTGGCTAATCAGATTTCTTTGACCATTATATTTTTTCCCCCTAAGCAATACTAAATCAGCCGCACAATAAAGGTAATCAAAATAGTCTGCTTGCTCTGAAATGACGGTATCGCTGCCACAATTCAAGAAAACAGGAAGATATTCTTCGGGCACCGTGCAAAATCTTAGGTGCTTTCCCTCGCTGGTAATCAATCTGCATATTGAAGCATGAATGTCTTCTGAAACGGGGATATTATAATATATATTGTTGTTTTGATCTCGGAGCCTAGAAAAAAACGTGCCGTCTTCAATGGCATACTCCATTTTATAAAAATCGCGCCACATGAACATTCCACCGACGGTATAATCGCAGGTTCGCGATTGAATCATGCGGTAAAACGGCCTAATCGTTTCAATATCTTGCAAAGTTAAAGATTTATATTTCATTGTTATTTTCTCTTTTTCAGTATAAATGATCCAAAGTCTCGGCAAAGGTCTTCACAGCACTCGGCATCAAATTCTGTTGGAACAGCACCTAGTGCAATTACCGCATGATACTCTTCCTTGGTTTCAAGAAATGGGAAAATAATATCAACATCTACATGCGCAGCAATGATGGAGAGAACTTCAAGCATAGATTTCGTCTTGTACTCATTAGACCAAACAATGAGCGCTTGCTCCGTTTCTTGAAAGAGAATATTACTGTTCTTCGGAGGATTGGGATAGAGAAGGTAGACAAAATCATCTTCTCTATGTATCAAAAGCTCCGGGTCGATTTCAATAGCAATTTTTTCATAGTCAACTGTATACATATTTTCCTCCAATAGTAATGCCCATAATTTTTCTCACTTATTTGAATAGCAGCAAAAGCGCTGCCGCAGCTGCTCCGTCATCAGGCCCATCATAAGATCCCACTAAAGTTTTTCCCCAACCGTATCCGGCATAGATATAGCCATCTCCATAGCACCCAATTTGTGTCTTTCCCCAGCCATAACCTGAGTAGACCTCGCCGTTGCGGTACATGCCAATTTGTGTTCGCCTCCAGCCATAACCGCCGTAAATGTCGCCGTCTTTGTATGAACCGATTTGTGTTTTGCCCCAACCGTGACCTTTATAAATGTCTCCGTTTCCACATTCGCCGACTTGGGTTTTGCTAATCCAACCTGTTCCTGAGTAAATATCGGTCATTATACCTCCAACCCGCAGAGGGGGAGCTTCTGCGGGGTATTCAACTACTTCTTTATTTTCTGGATAACGAACGCTATGGTTCCAACTATGATCAAGCTAAAAAGAAGACGTATACAGCTCATCGGAGAGATATTCCTAAAATTCATTAAATCTGCGCAAACTGCTTCAATACAGGAATAAATACTGCACTATGCTTAACTTTTGCGGTTTCATCAATACTACTTTCAAAGCAAGTTAGCCGCTCTTTCCAAAATGGCGATTGCTTTTTTCTCCTTTGTGCCTTTCTTTTGAAGCAACATGGTCTTCATATCTTCCATACCCAAAATCTCTTCCTAAATGCGATACAAACTCTTTCTGACAGGGTTTATATTTATCTGTCAATTCAATTATTGGAACCGAAGGCTTCTCACCCTTTTTAAAAGGAATTAGCTTTCCGGTTTTAGTGTCAAAATAGCCATTGGTTGAGGTTGGGAAATTTTCCTGATGAGCGCCGAAAAAGTGCTCTTCATATGTTAGCCACTGGATATTATTGGGGTCGCCGGCATACTCAGGGTAAGTTGTTTTATCAAACATATGCTGCCCTTCAAAACCAGATATTCTGGGAGGGTTTCGGCTTAAAAGTTCCTGTTGCTGTGATACCGTCCAGTCTCTGGTTCCCTTTCCTTGAAGAACAAGTTCTTTTTCTCTTTTCCAAGCAAGTCTAACCGCCCTTTGCCCTTCGGCATCAATTTTCTTACGAAATGCCGTCTTATCGGCAGCTTTATTGCCAGAACTACTTGCAATTTGAGTTCCGCTGACGTCTCTGTTCACAGGACTTCGACTGCCATACCGGTTGTTCTCAATGTGCTTCTTCCGAACTAAAGCAGCGCGTTGAAGTTTAAGAACTAACTTCTGCACTGGAATAGCAGCATCTTGCTCCGTTCCTTCAACGTCCTCAATCAATGCTTGAATATTAGCAGAGTGTGCCCCCATTCCATCATGGTTTTCTTCAAATGCTGATTTTATCTTTTCTGTTTCCGAATGGATCTTTGCCGCAATATTCTGTAACTGCTTAGATATATTGTTCATAGCTGCTACAGCTTGCTCTGTTACTTGCCAGCTCCCCATTTCTATACCTCAATTCTATTGCGTGAACATGGGAAGAGCGTATGTGTCGTGTGAAACATGCGCTCTCCCGCGCTCCTTACTCGTCACTACTCCATACTTGATCTTCTTTTCGCTGCTCATCAAGTTCTTCTTGCATCGTTTGGGCGATTTTTTGTGCCTGTGCGCAAGCTGCTGCATACTTTAACTGACAATCTTTAATCTTAGCATAAATTTCATTAACAGCCTTATCTTCCTCGCTCAATACTTGAGCGCATCCGTAGGCATGTGTTTGCATTTCAGAAGAAGCGCTCTTAACACTTGACGCAAAGGTATTAAGCGCAGAAATCATAGCCTCATATTTGGCTTCATCAACTCTCTGTGCCATATGCTATTTATCCTCCTATTACAATATTTTTTGTTACTCACCTAGAGCGGCCTTTGCCTTGGTTATAACGCTGGGTTTCAATGTGCTTCTGTCGAATAAGTGCCGCACGTTGGAGCTTTAACACCAGCTTTTTTACGGGGGCAGATGCATCTTGTTCCGTTTTTTCGACCTCATCAATCAACGTTTGAATATCATCCGAGTGAGCACCAAGCCCGTCACGGTTATCATCAAATGCTGATTTCATCGTTTCTGTTGCCGTGTGGATTTTTCCTGCAAGCTCTTGTAATTGTACAGACATATTATTCAGAGCCGCAACAGCTTGCTCTGTTACTTGCCAACCAGCCATATTAAGCACCTCTTTCTTGTACTAAGTTATAGAATAATAGAATTGATTGCATCGCCTTTTTCATCAATATCCCAGCCGTCCCAATTGACGCCTTCGTGTATAAAGGGACGAAGAGAATACTGTTCAAGAGAATCGCTGTACTGACAGATATGCTCCGGCAATCTCGACGCCGATTTAGATGCAAATAATGCAATGGAATCGTCTGCGGAAATTTGGAATACCAGCTTATGTCTAAAGAGATCTTGCTGTAATTGTGTAACTTTAAGATCAGAAAGGTCATTGAGGCAAAGCATAAAGTGATATCCAAACCGACTGCCTTGCTTGATTATGTACTTAAAATCTTCTGAAGCATTGTATGATTTATCGCTATTATCAACCGGTTCTTCTTCGACAATATCGTCCAAAGCCGCTTGCGAAGCCGGTAGGTCATTTTCAGCAGGAGCTTCTTTATCAGAAAACGATATTCCCAAGTGTACCAGGAATTCCTGGTACATTCTTTCTTCTTCGGCTGTTATCTCTTCAAAGGATTTTCCTTCTTCAAGCCATTTATCTTCCAATGCATCGATATCATATTTCTCTCTAAATTGTTCAGAGAGATCTTGCACCTCAAGAACCTGCTCGAGTTCCTCTTCTGATTTTGCCTCATATTGCTTTGCGTTCACTGTTGTGGTTTTGACTGTTGAATGGCTTGCTCCTCCAAAATCAATGAGATCAAAGTCGTTACAAATCTGCTCCATTCCGAGCATTACAATCAAGTCATTACCAGTTTCCTTTCGAGCAATCCTATCTCGAATAGATGAAATCGATGCACATATTTCTGACATTCCTTCTGCAATTTCATATTGAGAGAAATGACTGTCCTTATATGCTTTAAACAATCGGTTTTTGCTGTATGCCCAAACCTGAATCTTTCCTCCTTGAATCTTAAAGGATTTCATTGCTGTAAGAATGAGAGACATTCCGCAAGCCTGCTCAGCTCCACGTGCAATCAACAACAAGTTCTCTCGAGACTCGTTGGAAATAACCGCGAACTTGGCATTAACCATTCTCCGTGGCGATCCGAACGTAATCACAGTATCATCCGCTGAAAGGTCATTGCTGTTTTCAAGTTTGTACTCTGAGATCAAAGCACTAATTTTATCGCCGTTAAAAGCCTTGTAACTATTGCCATCTACTATAACAGGCTTCTTGTCCACGTAGGCATCTAACACATTGCTGTTATAATCGTCAATGTTAACCTTGCGCAGAGAACTATTTAGGTGCCTAATTAACTTGCGTTGAGGCTCTAATGCTTCATCTCCTTTCCCCTTGAAATACATCACTTGCAATCTTTTTACCTGAAGACGATCTCCATCACGATACTTTGAGAGGGTAAAATGTGGAGGAAGTGCTTCCATCCAGTTTTTAACCTGTTCAGTACGAGTTCCGGAAGACAGTTCAAGCGTTTCATTAATCTCGTTATACGAGTTTTTCATTGCGATGCGGGTTTGAATCTGATCCTTCGCCGTTTGTGTGAGTCCTGCGACGCCTTTTGTAAATGTCTGACTCGAAAAGATAAACTTAATGCCAAGCGCGCGCCCTTTTGCTAACAAGTTTTGTAGCCGGAGTTTATAGACTTCGGATTCGGACACGGCTTGAGACATAATAGAGAATTCATCGAGAATAACGAAAATGACTGGCATATAAATATTGCTGGGAACATTTTCGACCTTTTTCATGTCTCGATGTTTCATAAAGAATCTCTGCCGTTCCATCATCTTTTCTGTAAGTTGGTCAAGCAGGTCGTACACTAACTCTGGAGACTCGTCCAGAAGGATATACTTAACATGAGGGGGAAGCGGATCAATGTACTGAGCAAACTCAGACATTTTAAAGTCTGCAAGCCACAGTTCAACATCATCCGGGTGATAGTTTCGAAGTATTCCCGTGATTAATGTGTGAAGCAAGGTTGATTTACCGGAGCCAGATGCCCCCATCAAATATGATGCGAAGTTTTCGTTATCAAAAGATATGCTATGCATTTCATCTTTTGAATCCACACCATAGGGAAGCACTATACTCTTTTTGCCACGTTCATATGGAGGATAATTATCCATATCTACGCGATTAATGTATTCAGTTCCCAGGGAGTTAGCTTTCGTATCATGACTTCTTACTGAAGCAATAAAGGATTCTCCGAGCTCCTGTGTTAGTTCATACCACTTGAAGTAATGATCTGCCCCTTTATCTTGACTGATAATCTCTCGCTGCTGAGTCATTTGAATTCGATAAATATTCTCAACTATATCGACAGGAATATCTTTTCGCTCATCATCCTTCTTCTCGGCAAACTGCGTATCAATCAGAATGGGAGATATACCATAGTGTTCGTAATTAAGCAAAATCCGCTTAATGTATTCCTTGGCCTCACCCGAAAAAGCTGATGGATATCCTACAAGCACAAGGATTGACCGATCCAATCGTTCCGATGCTGCTGCAGTTGCATTGTAGTCAAGAACCGAATCTGCCATGCCCAAAGCATCGTCAATATCAGAGAATGAGGACACTATTTCTTTTAGCTTATCAACAATCGCTTCAGAGTCTTTTGGAATGGTATCGATTACAACGCTATCTTCCAGTGGACGCAAACAACCTAATGCAGAATTGTTGAAATGAAGTGCATCCAGAAAATATACCTTTCTGCTACCGATGGTCGTTTTGCTTATCATGTTCAAAAGATAGTTTTGAATACCACGATAAAGCTTTTTCTCTTTGGCTGCGGCGCAGTTTACGGCTATAAGCATCTCTCGATCAAGTGAATGCTCGACGGGAAGTAGAATAAATCCGCGATTATCATAGTATTCTCCGAGTTTAGCCTTAGCTGCATATTTCAATTCTTCAAGTATGGGAAAAGACTGTGCATAGATACCAAGGCCAAGTTTCTCGTCTTGCGCGGGATCATTTTCGAGAACAACTTGAAGAGCTGGATTGTCCTTATATCTACTATGTCTTTCTGTGACTACTGCTACCAATTGAGCGAAATCGTCACCCTCAATAATTGCACGGCACTCTTCAACTAACTGTGCTTTCAATGCTGCTATTGTCTTTTCAAGCTCTTCATCAACGGCACTGCCATCTGCGGTAAGCTCTGCAAGAGTTTGTTCAAATTCAGATTTCTTTTGTGCCAAAAACATCTCGTTGCATTTGGCTTGAACATATATTCGTTGCGCATAGGGATCATCAGTCTCTGATGGATCAATCATCATAGCCCAGTTTCTAAGACGGTTAAAGTTCAGCTCCCGAGGCGTTATGGTCAGCAAGTTCTTGCTGACCATATGCTTCTCGGCCATCTGTCTAAAGTATTCGACTTTCTCTTCATACTCGTCGATTTTCTTTAGCTGAAATTGTAAGTTCTCAATCCTTTTCTGTTTGGCAACTGCATCTTGATCCTTAGAGGCACGGAGTTGATTCTCAGCATTATCGTACTTTGTCTGAACGGATTTCAGCCTTTCATAAACCAAGGCGTATAGTTCATTGATCGAAGCCATGCTTAATCTACCTCCTCAAATACTTTTTTTACCTCTGCAGGATCAAGTGGCGGGAATGATGCAAAAGGTGATAAAACCGGTGCATCGCCGTTCCTGGTTAAGTCGTATCTGTCTCGATACAGCCTAAAGCCAATCCCGTAGATGTCGTTTCGGGCTGCCGCCAACTGCTCTTGCTGTTGAGCATAATAAGTTTCACCCATTGCATAGAGCATCTGAATAGCTGACCACATTGCCATTCCTTCATAGACAATATCACGTGCCATTTTGGTTAACGCCGGCCTATACTGCCTATAGATTCGAATAATCTCCCCATCATTCCAGTTGAGGTACTGCCATATATGCGTCATCTCATGAGTGGTAGTATCGACCGCAGCAAGTCTCGGACTTCCGTTTTCAATGAACAGACTATACTTACCACCCTTACGCTGCGCAAAACCAAGAACACGTGCAGCCACCTTAGTTGATGGAGTAAACACTTGTCCAGTATGTTTTGCAATAGTTCGCGCATCGGTTGTTTTTACAGCTATCGAAGCGGGAATGGTAATGTTAAATGTATTTTCCATCATCATTTCCGCATTTCTGAACAACTCTCTGAATTCATCGACCTCGTTGATTGCAGTCATAGAACAATCGTTGCAGCGAGTTCGTCCATCAGCGAGCCGGTCAAAACTGACACCTGTAAGCGGAACACCACAGAAATCACAGAAGTTCTCCGCGTTGAGATCAATGAGATTGTCTTCCAACTCCGTCCTTCTTCTGGCTTTAGTTAAATCACTATTACTCCAACCGCGTACTCTGAGATAACTGTTTACATCCTCAATCGACAGACGGGCGTCTATTTCATCAAACCCAAATTTGAGGAAGCACTCCTTTTGGTATCTGGAGGGCTTAATAGGCATCAAGATATCCAGATCATCTGGCACTCCATCAATTGCAAATAGATCCTCGCCTTCTGTATGAAGAACAATCTGCTCTTCTGCAGGTGCTGAAGGTGTTTCTGTTTCTTTGGTTCCACCTGGCTTATCCGAAGATTCGTCTTTATTGGTATCTTCTGACTTAGCTTTGTCATCGTTAGTGTCACCATCAGAAGTAATCTCAAACTCTTCCTCAAGTTTTGTTTCTTCGCCGGAAGGAGCATCAACGATTTGATCATCCTTTTTCGGTGCTTCTTCGGTATCCTCCTCAAAGGGAGAAGACTCAACCACGTCAGGACTTGCATCGCCTTCAGCTTCTGGCTTATCCGTTGAGGATTCTTCTGTTTCTGAATTGGGTTGTTTCTTCTCTTTATCCTTATCTTTTTCGTCGGAAGCGCCAAACAACCGCATAATCCTTTTTGCAATTCTCGAGAAGAAATTCTTGCGCTTTTTCTCATCGTCTTTCAAAGGCTCAATCTCATTCAAGACAGGGTCTTTAGCGGGCGATTCTTTCATCTTCTCAAAATGCCAATCGAGATAATCAGACATTATTTCGAAGAAGCGCATCAGATTATTATCTACTGCTTCAAGCAGACCGAGATCCATGTCACTATCTTCGACTATGTAAATCATATTTTCGTCTATTGATCCGTCAACATGATAATTAAACTTATCGAGCATGCCCTCTACATCTTCCGGGCGAGAAGAGAGGACTGCCAAATACGGCCACGCATCCGGGAAAATAGACCTGAACATTTCGTTCAGAAGCATACAGATGGTAAATCTAATTCTGACATCAGTATCTGGAAGAGCTATTCGCAGAACAGATTTGTTCTTGTACGCCCTTTCAAACGCCTTGATCCCTGGATCTTCAGACAAATCAATTGTCCTGGCGCTTCGCAGATCGTGATTGTCTTTGAGCTCAAGATAACCTGTTGTTGAAACTGAGAAAGCACGTCGTTCCAAGGCAACTTCCACATCCATCACCTTGCGGGATCTGATTAGATCAGCACCGTCTTCAAAATGATAGGTACGAAGTTGCTTATAGTAATACCGATTTGTGTATGAATCAGCAGCACGGTGAAGCACGCAGCCTATGACAGGAGAAACCATGTGGACTTTGTATAGTTTCCCGTTATATGTCAAGAATTGCCCCGGCATTACAGTTTGCGTGATATGCTCAAACAGCCTTGCGTCGATATACTCCTTATTAAACTTTTCATCCTCAACTACGAAATATGCATTCTTTAGTGTTTCTGCAAAATTCTCATCAAAGACCTGCTGTGAGATTGAATACTTACAGACCGGAGTCGGAATCAGATCATCGTCCAATTCCTGCACGTTTTGAACTGTAATAATCGTATCTGCTACAAAGGTATAATGATAAATCAATGTTGAAAGCGTATGATAAATATCGTCCGTTTCATAGCCGAGAATACTGAGTTCATGAGCAATGTAATCCTCTGATACTGGCGCACATGCCATCATAAGAATCAGCTTGAGGACAGTATTTCGTTCAGTCTTTGCGTAATGAGGAGCAATCGCAGGTACTGCTTTCGGATCGGTCATAAACAATTTCCGATTATATCTCATATAATCGCGCAACAAATAGTTTTCCGAAATGATATTCACAAAGGATTGTGATTCTCCACGAGTAAGATAGGCTCGCATTGAGGCAAAAAGATTACAGAATTCATCCTCAGCAATCACGAATTCTTCCTTCTTTGTTGCTGACCCCCAAAGGTTAGAAGTAAAGGTGATACGTTCATCAATACTTTTCTGCTGGTTTTGCATATGAGCATATCTGCAAATCTGAGGATAATACTGCCCAGCTATCCAGCGAATATCTTGTACCGGAGCTTTTTCAGCACTGTACCAAGTCACATGAGGTATCTGATTTTTCAGTGCGACCGCAGCAAGTTCAACCCCATTACCAAGGTAATGAGTTTGTTTATCAAACAGCTTTTGACGCATAAAATCACCGGCTGCAGCCCATCCCATCGCCGTATAGACAGATCGAGGAATTGGTGCGGCTATGACATTGGTAATGTTTGTCTGTAGAATATGTGACAACGAGTCGACGAGCCCATCGACGTCATGATCGCAAATACAAAAAGTCGGATAATTGTTTTGATCAACCTTTTCGATGATTATGCCCAACCCCGACTGTGAGGTTGTCATCATTTTAGAAGGCTCTATAAGCAATACAAAACCAACCTCTTGGAAAAACGAAGCGTTGGAGTTGATGATGCTGGAGTCATAGATTTGTGAAAATGAAAGAACACCAACTTCACAATCGGGATTGTCTTTTGAAAGCTCATCTACTCTCCAAAGGCTTCTCGTCCTGCTATATTCCTTCAGTATACCTTTTGCCCAATCAATAACATCGGTACACAGAGAACTGCGACCAACGATGATTAAACACTTTCTATTGTTTACCAAGTTGTGTACGATGGGGAGAAGCAAGTATTCCCCAAGATCTCTATAAAATGGGTTAAATACGACAGAGCTTTCACCATGCAGGAGCGTATTGGTCATAGAAACAAGATCGACGTCAAAAAGCCCGTCTTTCTTTTTCAAATGGGCATAGTAATCCCCGACCACTCTCTCAACGGGATCATCAGAATCTTGATATTTGAGAAGTAAATCCGTGGCGCTTTCTTTCCCGACGAACTCATTGCCTGTATGAGATACAAGCAGCGCAGAGGGAAAAAGTGATTCATAGGTCTTTCTAAGTTTGTAATAGGCACCTAATCTCGACGAACCGATGTCTTCTCCATCAATAGAGTGAAGATACTCTGGCTTCGTATATCCAGTAAGAAAGTTATAAATCTCGGTAACCACTATAAGTGCGGCAATCGGGAAAACTTTCAACCATGTACTTCCATCTTGTCCAAAAACAGCATTTAATGTCAGAATGGCCGCGCAAATCAGACCCATAACCCATGACATTACGTTGAAAAACGAACGAGTATTTCTATACCGAACTTTCAGAAACCATGCACTATTATCTTCGTCAAACTCGTACCATGTATCGCTGGTCGTCTCCATGCTTGACCTTTTTGCCCAAACTGATTTCATGATTGGGCAGAGAATGAGTTTGATCAGCAGGTATGCTACAACAATAATGGCATTCCAAATAAGAATTGCCGCTCCGTATAAGGGACTGTTTTCAATCGATACAATATTGTTCAGAACATCAATTTTATCGAAAAAGATATAAGCAATAACCACCCCGGTTATTGAAATTACAGGGCTAAGATATACGGCTAATATCTGACGACCGCGATATTCCTTTTTCAGATTAATGACACGCAGAAGAAGTATTGCAAGTAGTACAAAGGCAACCGGGATAAGATATTTAGCTGCGTTTGTCATTGTCATACACCTCCTCGCGTTCAATTTCGATTCGCTCAATAAACCCAAAGGGAGATTCAATGTCAACTCCAATGTGGTTCAACGGAACGACAAAATTCTTTCCTACATCGAATGAGTATAGCGAATCATAATCAATGTCCCAAGCCATCTCATCAATCAATTCAATGGCATCAACCGATTTCACATCTACCTTTATATGAAGCGCAGAGCTCCACAGGGACAGTTTAGATAGGAAGAGCTCGATTGCCTTCACATGCTTCTGTTTGAAATAGTACGAGCCGTCCCTCTTCTGACGCTTTTGCTTCATAATGTTTAAATACGAGCGTCCATGAATATGGGAAGCAACACTACTAAGGAAGTCCGAAAAAGCGGATGCATTATGTGACAATTCTCCTATCACATCTTGAAACACCATCTGAAAGGATTTTGCCAGTTTAACTAATGCACTTTTTTGTATGATCAGTACCAACAAACCTGCTAAGGCAATTATTCCGGCAGAAATGAGCATGGCAATGCCAACCACGGCTTTAGACTGGCTAAAGAATAAGCCGGGGATCAAGCAGAGAATAATGGTAATGATTGCCACCCCCAAAGCAAACGATACTTGCCGCCCCGTCATACGTTGCTTGATAGCATCTTTAACCTTCTCGTTGGCTTCATTTATGTTTTCCTCTACATCAGACATCTTTGCTGGAAGAGATTCTTGTTGCTCAATCATTTCTTTATAGACTTGAGATAGAGAAACATTAAAGTCTTCTTCTTGATACTGTGTTAGGGGAATGACATCAGCTTCAGAATACTCACACATGTCACGCAGCCTGCTCGCCGCTTGATCGAGCGTTCTATCTGTGCTTTGAATTAGCACCTGAAGCTCCTTTTTCGCGTTCTTGCTATATGTCTCCCACGAAGACATGTCTTCCGAACCAATGCCACCCGTTAATCCATACGCACTGGAGTCAAAATGGATATCAGAGACTTTGGGCAATTGAAAGGATACAGGAACCCCAATTGTATAATCTGGAATAGGTGCGTCAACTTCAGAGATGTCCTCTTCATCTTTTGCTATACCCTTTTCAAGTTGATACTTTGCCATATTCAACTTGTTGATTGTTTGCTGAAAACTCTCTGCAAGAGCAGTTTCATTTAGTAGGACATTCAAACTGTACAGGCGATGTGCTTGAAGAACGTTAGGATCAATGTCATTCTTAGAAATCAACAAAATTCCTATCCACAGTTTAAACAGATCACTTTGTTGCTTCATCACACCGCGTTGATCCATGTCAAATACAAGGAAGCGGCAATTGTGAGGATATAAATTTCTTTTCCAAAACTCTGAACTGTCTGCTTCCGTATGTACTTGCCATGAGGAGCTTACCAAAGAAAGCATATCTTGTGATGCAGAGGCTTTTCTCACCTTCACTAAAATGATTTCAGTGGGCGGTAATCCCCTGAACATATTCTCTTCATTCCACGTAGCATATGCTCTCTTTTGAGCTTCCGTTTCATCATCATCGATTGGGTGGTATTCCATCCGCGGGACTCTGTTTTCCGGCTCAATAATTGTGGCCTTGAACTTGGGTTCCGGAGAAGGAATACCTCCCAACATGTGTGTTAATCTTATGATTGGTGCATCACAGTCGATGATTTCCTCATTGACAATAGTTAATCCTTCACGATCCTTATTCTCCAAAAAATCATATGGATTGACAGGATCAGCAGGATACTTTGTGTTAACGTCATCAAATTCGGAACAAACAATAACTGCTTTCCATGCACGTTTTCGGCTGATGAGATCGTATAGCTCAGGCATAGCAGTATCAACAGTAGCTCCTGATTCTATCCATTGGCACACACCAATGTTATCCGCCTCGATGTTTTCGGAAAGGAGCGGATAAAACTGCTGTAAACAGTCCATTGTTTTTTTGGATTGTATGAGCACTGTATACATAATGTTCACCTTCTTTGCGCTTTAATTTACCTGCATAAGCACGTTATTTGCTCAATTTACGCAGAGTCTCAAGGGCCTCAATCGATTTATCCCTCATACCAAAATCATCAAGTTCCTTAGCAACGGCCTTGCAGATGTAAATGAACAGCGAATCATTGTAGATGTCATCAAGAATGTCCTTTTCAAGACCAACATTCTTGATGAAAAGCCTAAACTGCTCATCAATAAGAGTTGAATAAACGCTCGGAAATTCTTTCTTATTGCAGAAACGGGAAATGTATGTTCTTAGCTCACTGAAGATCGTATCCAACAATCTGATCATACTATCTTCATGATATTCTTCAGCCGGCACAGACCGTTTCATAAGCATCGGAAGATCAAAGACACTTCTAACTCCACTTGAATCATCTTCAAGTTGAATGTCATATTCTTCGACACGGAAACGATCTAACAACTCAAACAGGACACTATCTTTCATCGGCGTCTTTGTATAGAGATCGTTATCGACCCGTGACATGATCTTCTCGAGCACCGCCGCAACAAGTTTCGGGTAGATAGTGAAAGCATCCAAAACCTCGTACAAGTGATCGCAGGGTGTACCATTTGAAACGATGAGCCTTGTATCTCCATCATCACCTTTGAGATTAAGTGCATTTCTGTCTGGCTTGTATATCTTTTTTGCTGCGTTTTCTTTTTCAAGATGGACGTACTGAGCAAGCATACCCCAGAAGAATGCAGCATTGATTCTTTCTTCCTGGAGAATCTGGCTGTTTTCATCCAAGTCAGGAAGTTTAGAAATAACGTGCCACCACCGGTCAATGTGCGGAGTAATCGCCTTGCTCTTTTGTGTTTCGGGGTGGATATTCCGAATCAGCTCATAGTATGCCTTATAGTATTCACCGCCAGGTCGATCATACGTTTCCGCGTCTTTGGGCGGAGCAAATTTGCTGAGCTCGTTAGCTCTCAAATCGTAGACAGACTGATAGAACAAAATAATGTTTCTGTCTATACTTTCATCTTCCACACCGCCGCCATCTTTAAGGTTGCTTGCAACGAACGCACGTCTTCCGGGGAAATCTGCTTCTGCAAGAGAAGGATTATACGCACAAGCGGGGATAACTCTTGCTTCTTTCCCAACAGGGGATTCAATGAACGGTTTTGCGAGTATCTCAGTGCTTTCGATTACATGTTTTGCGTAGAGACGCTCATCTTCCAGTTCATATACTGATTCGGGATCTTCATAATGCGCCTCTCTTTCAAGAGCGGTGATGATATCCATATCCACGATAGATGCATAATGGCCGGAGATTTCCTCTTCGAGGTACGCAACAACGGTGTCCTTAAAAGTACTTGTGAAATATGCTTCTGCCTCGGGCTTTTGCTCGGAGAGTGCATACATTTTCATTCTGTTGAAAATGCGGCTGGTCAATTCAGAGGGAATTTCAAGGCTGCTACTCAGATTAACCACATCACGAGCAAGACCGTTTAGACACTTTTTGTCAGCACAGACATACCGAAGGGCTTCGCCGGGGCGAGAAACATACTTCTTTTCAAGCTGATCAATTTCCTTATCAATCCTGCTTATGCTTCTATCAAGTACATCATAGAAATCGTGGAATGCATCACAGAGTCCCTTGATATAAGAGATAGCAGCACGATAGATTTCACAGGAAATATAGGCATCCCAATATTCGTTGGTCTTACTGAAAAGACCGTTAAAACTCGTAGTAAGGTTCGATTGAGTTTCAGCGATTTCCGATCTGTGCAGGAATCGCTTGAACTTCTCGTCGTTAAGATGAGACGCCTCATAGTATTCGGCCTCTGTTTCAATGTGGTCGCCAGTATCTGCGAGGTCAAAAGTCTTCTTTTCGAAAGATGCCCAATATGCCTCAATCTCTTTTACTTTCTCGCGCTTGTCTGTTTCACGCACCTTAATTTCATTCAGTGCGTTGTACAGGAAATACCTTACTGCGTTAGGATGAATAAACTCCTCAACATTTTGATTGTGGTGCAACCAATATTCAAGGCGGAAGCGATCTTCAGTCTTTGTGTAGTCCTTTGCTTCCTTGAACAGGCTGTAAGTGATGTTTCTTGACAGTGTTCCAGTACACTTTATTGTGGCACTCTTATAGCCAAGAAGCTGCTGATACCATTCAGTAAATGTATCTTCTCTCGCAGCTTTCTCGCTGCCACTGGCCGCCTTGAGCTTGATATCACTCACTAAATCCTGAAGGTCTTCCTGCTGGACAGCAATTCGATCAGCAATGTAACTATCTAATGCATCAACATACTGCGTCCAGTTAATGCCTTTTTCGACATATCCGTTAGCATCAAACTCAAAGCACAAATTACGAATAGCCGACGCAAACGGGCGTCTCTCAGTAAAGCCTTCATTGATGATCTGGATATAATGATTACCTCTATCAAGTTCGGCAACCTGATAGCCTTGACGCCGCATATTCCTATTGGTTTTCTGTTCATCTGCGAATCTGCGGTCAACCTCAAGCCATTCGTCAGAGATGCTCTCCTTGGTCCAGGTCAGCGCAAGATACCGCTTCACATCATCTGTCGGATAAATCAGCATAGATGAGCCTGCGCCGGCAAAACGATTTCGGCCGCCGGCAAAAACAATTTCTCTGATAACATTGTCTTCAGAAGAATTACTACGTTTGCTGGTAGGTGCAATAGCCATGCCATAGATGCAGTTTGCTGCGTGTTCCTTATACTCTGCAAAGCTGTTCAATTTCATGCCATTGAGATTCTGTGCATCAAACAGGAAGCAGAAATCCATAGGCCTGCCAGTGTACTCATCCTGATCTTTGGAGCCTGCGCGTGGAGCCATAAAATGAAGATCATATTTTGCGGGGAGAGAACCATCATCCTTCATCATGAAGGCATCGATTTCTCTTACTGCTGCATACGCATTGCTTCTAAGGTTGTTACGCTCACTCTGCGTCTTAATAACGCCGTCAAACACCTCGGGCAAAAGGAAGAAACCACGGATAATAGCAGAGCCCTGCTGAAGTTTTGTAGACATAAAGTTACGAATATATAATGCCACGGGCAAAATTAATCCAGATCCCGTACCACCACATAATGAACCTGCGAGAATAACACGCGGAGCTTGAACCGTTTTCTGCCCCTTTAACTTGTAGAGCTCTTCAATTGCTTCGTTAAGAGGAGCCATCTTTCCCTGCTGTATAGCGGTATTAAGTGCCAGACGCGAAACAGCCCGAACTTGTCCTGCGCCTTCAGTGAGGGCTTTTCCGTTAAGAATACGGTTCACGGGAAACCAATTGTCCCGAGAGTATGTATCGACATCCAAGTATTCGCCGACGGTGAGGCGAGTAGATGTCTGAACAGTGCGAATCTGCGGAGTCTTTTCCTCAATAACACGAAGCTCGTTTACATCGGTATCAAAGATAACAAATCCGATGTTTTCTCTCTGGCGCGGTGTAGCCCGCTCAAAAACCTTCTGAACTATATCGGAACCGGTTCCGCCAAGACCTACCAATAATGTGGGTGCATTCATTATTAATTCCTCCATTTATGCTTTATTTCAATTATTTGAATGAGAATGTGCCTAAACTCTTTTTGGTCTTTGGATCAACTGATGTTATATCGAACCCTCCTATTGGGAAGTTGCGTTTTTTCAGTGTATCCATGTCTGCGTAAAACTCGCCACAAATCTTTGTCGTTTTTAAGGGGATTGATTTGTTTATAAGCTTAAACGAACGACGCCCTGTTGCTTGGATACGAAGATCGGGGAAGTTACATTGGAACGCTGCTTTATGACAGCGTACTGTTGCCTTTTCTGGAACATATGGCAAAATCACGCTAAAGAAATCTTTTCTGATTTTCTGCTTTGGTGAGGTTGTTCCCTTAAACCGGCATCTTGGATCGAGTCCTCGGGTGCGCAAGCGTTTCTTTTTTATGTATCCGATCAGCAACCATATAATGAATATTGCAGCCAAAATCCTCGGCGCCAACATTTTGATTAGATTCATCCATGACAGCTTTTCGAAATCCACTTGCTGAGATCCTGAACCGCTAAAGCTATAGACATCCGATTTTCCTTCAACATCCACCTTAACATCAACGCGTCCACTATCGGTCAATAGTGGATCACCCATATAAAAACCAGGTGTCAGTTTCCATGTGCCGATCTCATTACCTTTTTCTATCTTCCATGAAGCCCTGCTTTCGGATGTTGCTCGAATTGTAAAGTCATTCCACATTTCTTCCGTAAGCGGAAGCAATTTACCTGTTTGTGGATCTTCATATTTAACTTCTACAATCATCGACTCGGGGTTGCTCATATCATTGAGATCATACGGTCCTGTTGGCTGTGACACATTAACCTCAAGTTTGTTCCCGACATATTCGCCAATGGTAAGTTTAAGTGTGTTCGCTCCGTATGCTGTTTGCTTATTTATTTCATAAGATGCAGACACGGTTATTTCAAAACTGCCTGGCTCTATAGACTCTATTGAACCATCTTTTGAAATTGGTCGTAAGTTCCAGGTACTTACCTCGTCCCCTTTGGTAATCTCCCAAACGATTCCATCAAACTCTTCAGCAATAATTGATGTCTTGTTCCATGCCTCTTCATTTAGAAGTTCTCCATTCTCTGCGTTGGTTGCTCTAAGAATAATTGGATTACAGTTGCTACCGAGTTTGTCTGGCGTGTATTCTACTTTTCCAGGATTTAGTCCCAAATTCAAATCAATGGGCTTTGGAAGAACCACATAACTGCGGTCACTTTCTAAAAACACATTGCCGGGAAGTTCTGCAATTGCATTGATATCAACATTACCTTCAACCAATGTTATTGATCCGGTTTTATTGGAAACCACCTGATTGCTATCGTTATTGGTAACGGAAAGCGTAAACTTAGCTGAAGATAATAATTCAGAATCAATTACTTTCCCCGTAAACGGATTAATAAAGTTCAACGCGACTTCGTAATCGCCAGCATATAGTTTGTCGCTCGCTTGAACTTCCTTGCCGTTCAGTCTTAGCTCACAGTTAACGGTTACTCCGGGACGATAATAGTATTCAACTGTTGTGGCGTTTGAAACACTTATTGAAAACTGACCGCTTTCAAATGGCGTATCCCCTGCATCATATGTTACGACAACTCCGTGCAAAGATGTATCGACCTTAATATCCTCATTGTTTAGAGGCATAACATCTCCGCTGTGCTTTACACTGTGTGATGAAGTTGGTGCAATCGTTTTGCCATTTAGAGACAGGGAACCAATGGAAGCTCCTTCACCTTGCGCAAATACTACAATCTGATCGGTCGGTATGTCGATATTGAGTAGTGTTTCGCCTCCAGAACCAGCTATAAATGAAGAGCCAAGAACCTGGTGTTCAAATATCTGATTGGCAATGTTTGTGACCTTAGTGAGAATCTCGCTTGTGCTTGATGCTTTCTCTGCGTAGGCACCCACACTTGGATCACCTTGAAGTTCAACAGCATCATTGCCAATAGCAAGATAAACTGTTTTTATTCCTGATGCATTGTATCCATCAAGTGTAGCTTGAACTGTTGACTGAGTCGTATTGTCAAAACTGCCATCTGTAAGAACAACCAGCCAACGTTCATACGAAGAGTCTTCATTGCGTAACGCATTTCCGGCTTTTGTTACAGTAGAGAAAGGTGTACCGGAGTACATTGAGGTCATCGCATGGACTTTTTCGACGCGATTCGGATCGCTACCCTTGATGGTTAAAACCTCTGAACGGTTCATGGCAAAAATGTTCATGGTATCTTCTTTTCCCATCATTGCACAGAAGACTTCCATTGCATATTTTGCTTGGCACCATCGTGTTTCGTTATTTAAGTACATGCTCCGCGAATCATCATAGACGACATTGATGATTTTGCCTTTTGATGATTGATTTGCAGCAAGAGCGACATTTGGCATAATCATCACCAGCATAATGATCACCAAAAGGCATGACACAATTCTGCTAACCCTCTGTTTCTGCAACTCCATCACCCCCTTCTTTTAGTGTATCTATAGCAGGATTTGCTCTTCTCATTGTTTTGTCAATCCTCCATTTTATCTTTATTATTTCTGACCATGAGCATCTCCTTGAGTTTACCTTTTACCATCTCCATTTGCGGAACAATATAGGATTGCTCCCCAAATAGCATATAGTTGGAAATTGAGGAAATGCACATATATACATATGGTTCTACTTCTTGAACCGGGCAATCAAATTTTTTTGCAAACCTTTTTGAATATTCTTGATACCTATGGCTTAATCTAACCAACGCAGGTTTCATTGCTTCTCTATATTCATTTGCCGAGCATACTTGCACGAGAAATCTCATCATCGGAGCAAGAGCATCGGCTCTGCTAAACAGGTTTGACACCAATAAATCTGGATCATTCAAATCACTAAGAGCTGGAACAATAAGACCATCTTCCAACAGGAACGAGGCTTCTTCAGCACACGCAATAACTGCTTCATCTTTTGTGGTGAAATAATAGTAGAGGCCAGCACTCTGCAGTTTTAATGCTTTGCTTAAGTCTCTTGATGTTGTCCGATATAAACCTTTTTTAACAAACTGTTCGAGGCAGGTACTAATCACTTCTTCCTTGCGATCAATATTTCCCATTGCAGACCTCCTCCTTCAGCAGTATCAAGCGTTTGCTTGGTTCTCGATCAAAAAAAAGAACTACGCTCTTTTCGCAGAGTTCACCACTCTACGAGAAAAATTATACTACATAGCTAGCTAAAATACAAGGCGTTATCCAAAATTTCGGCAAAAAAATCGCAGAACATGCAATTCAAGCTGCGGCTTAAAATCAGCATAATTAGGATAATAAAATTTGTTTTAGCAAAATTTTGAGAAATTATTGCTTTTGGTGAGACCATTTGCTGTCAAAATCGCCGTCAAATATTGGCTGGTAAATTAAATATATTCCAATGTTTGAAGGAGGCTTTGCTATGCCAAGAAAAGGAGAAAATATTTACAGACGCAAGGACAACCGTTGGGAAGCACGATACGTTAAGGGATATTCATGTAACGGGAAAATTCTTTATGGATATTGCTATGGAACGACATATCGGGAAGCGAAAGAAAAAGTGAATATCATTAAGGCCGCTCTGATTAGTGGCCAGATGATCCCCAAAAACAACCGCGTTTGTCTGTCAGTTATTTGCGATCAATGGCTTCAACTAAATCGTAATAAAGTTAAGGAGTCCTCATATGTAAAATATTGTACCAACATCGAAAAGCACATCAAACCGGCTATAGGTGGGTATGGTGTACAAGCAGTAAACTCAATAGTGATTGAGAATTTTAGTAATCGTTTGCTGACAGATAAGTCCTTAGCGCCGAAGACTGTACGCGATATTCTTTCTCTGCTTAAATCGATTCTGCAATATACGCACAAGTCCATCCCGGGCGTTGGTTCCGTCGAAATTGTATATCCCAAAGTGCAAAAACAAGAACTGCGCGTTTTAAGTCGTGAAGAACAACAGCTGTTTGTTCAATACCTTCTTGAAGATCTTGATCCATGCAAATTCGGGGTTCTTTTCTCATTATTAACTGGATTGCGAATTGGCGAAATATGTGCATTAAAATGGAAAGATATTTCAATTCCAGACAGATATGTTTCTATCTCATCAACGATGCAACGACTCAGAAACACCGGTGGTAATCAGACTGCCAAAACCAGCATTAAGGTTAGCAGCCCAAAGAGTGACAGCTCAGCAAGAGTTATCCCTTTGAGTGATTACCTCGTCGACCTGTGCGGTCAATGGCCTGAGATGCATCCGGAAGCATATGTATTGACTGGAAAATTGGACAAATTTATTGAGCCACGAACGCTACAATACCGTTTGGCGAAGTATACCAAAGATTGTAATCTTGAAGGTGTTCATTACCATGTTCTTCGCCATACATTTGCTACCCGCTGCGTAGAAGTAGGTTTCGATATTAAATCCTTGAGTGAAGTGTTAGGACATTCCAGTCCACGAATTACGTTGGAGCGATATGTCCATTCCTCAATGGAATTAAAGCGGGACAATATGAAAAAACTGTCAACTATAGGTTACTGATACAAGAATAAGCCGTCAAAATAATCGTCAGAATCAACTCCAAAAACTTCATACAATTACTGTGCTGCGCTCTTTTTGACAGAGTGGTGAACTCTGCGAAAGAAATCTGCTTTCATAAGACTGCAATTCAGACGAATTGCAGTCTTATTTCTTATCACGCGATATTGACTACCACAGCGCTTTCTCCTTAGCATGTTGGCCTGTGTAAGAAAGTCTGCCCTTGCGCTTTACCAGATAACAGTCGCAAGGTTTGCCGTAATCAACCAGATAATGGTTTCTTTGGTGCATGCAGCCATAAAAGTATTGTCCTGCAATATCGGCAGTCTTATCTGCATGTGATTTTATCCACTCGTACTTCGACATCGGCGGAACTCCACTCGATTGCCCAATCCTTGCACAGCAGAACAAGAGTCAGCCTCACATCAGAATGCTGTTGTTTAAATCTTAAAACTGCCTGCACTGCAAAGGTGTCAAATTCAAAAGCACCCTGGCACCGTAGTATTGAGATCCTTGCTCGATATAAAAACCAGAGTATCTCTCAGTTTTTTGGGAGTAGCCGAAAGATGCTCTAGCAGTATTTGTCCGTGCCCTGTGAAGCAACATGTCTTTTCTTTCATCAAATCGTTGCTAACGACATTAGCGAATATATAACGCCATTAGCGTTAGTATAGCATATGAGATCGAAAAATGTAAGACTTTCTACGAAAAAAGCAGAAAGAAAAAGAGCCTGCAAGCACGCAGGCTCTTAAGTGTCATTTCTTCGATTGACTGATAAGTGCATCCAACACGGCGAATACCTTTTCTTGTTCGTTGGGCGGAAGCACTTCGATTTGTTCAGCTAATCGGGAGCTCTTGACTTTGTAGCCGTGATCAATCACATCAATGAACACCTCGTCAGCAGAGCATTCGAGGGCATTGATGATTGCGGCGAGCTTTCCTAATCTGACGGAGCTTTTCCCACGCTCTACATCAGAGAGATAATTCGTTGAGAGACCGACCATCTCTGAAAACTGCTGCTGGGTATAGCCTTTGGCTTGGCGGATCTTTTGAATCCGTTTCCCGATGATTTGTTCAATGCTGTTATCCTTCTGCACACACCCACCTCCTTTTCATGCTAATATCGTAAGCGGCAATGCCGTTAGTGTTAGTATAGTGATGCAGCGGTTCTTAATACACAAGATAAAACCGAAGTACTAACGATATCATGCGGAATCTCTCCTCAAATTTTTGCTAACTTCTTGCCTTGTTCGGCAGTGTCGTTATCTGTGTAAATGTTTTTCTTTCTGCTGTAGTAGTTTTTCAGATGGGAGGTTCGCTTTTTCCTTCCATCACGACAGGTGGCACCTGCCAGTAAATAGGTAGAGTTCCCTCCTGGCGGAGGGAACTATTTTTCAGCCTTGCTTCAGTGTATAGCGCAAGCTGCTCTTGCCTCCGTGCTTTCTGTAGCGTTGCTCTGTTTCTAACAGTCCGGCGTTGCGGAGATCCTGCAAGGCGCGGCGCACAGTCGACTGCGATAGCTCCAACTCTCTGGCAATGGTGGGAATAGCAGGCCAGCATTCGTTATTTTTATTGGCTCGATCTGCAAGGTAGATATAAACGGATTTCGCACGATGCGGGAGATCCATTCGATATAGGAAATCAAGTCTGCCCATCGGAATTCACCTCCTGTCGCACAGGCTCTGGCTCCGTTTCGGCAACCACTCGCTTCTGTGAAGGCTGTGAGCCTCCTTTTTTGCCGTCCTTTTCGGTCGACTCGGGAAGCGGCTTCGGCTGTCTGCTTCGGCTCGTGTTCCGCTTTGGCGGCTGGTGATTTTTTGCCTCCGTCTGCTTCAACTCTGTCATCCCGCTGCCGTCACCGGGGACATCACCCTCGAGCAAAGCTTCGGGGTGGTACTTCTTGACAATCCCGTCCATCAACTCCGCTTTGTTGGCATATTGCACCTTGCGGTTTCCGTTCTCGGCAACAGTATAGGGATGGTCTTTGTCAAACTCGATTCCCCATTTGAAGAACAGCTTTAGATGGACGCGCATGGGATGGACGCCTGTTTTCATCACGACGAAATCACCTTTTGGCAAGGACTTCAACTCATCCGGCGTGAGGAGCGGTCGCTCCATCATCTGCAGAGATTCGGAGGGATCGGATTTGCTTCGGGATACCGAACCAGACATAACGGTGCGGCTTCCAAGTGCTTTAGACAGTGTATCAGCAGAGGAGCTGTTTGGTGCGAAGCCGCCGAACAGCGTGATCTGCGTATTGTCGACGATGATCTCGCCGCCCTCCTTGCCGTAGTTCTTTTCGAGCTGGGCAAAGGACTGGATGATTGGGACGATCTGCAAGCGTCGGGATCGGGACGCGCTGAACATCATCTCCGCAGATTCGATTTTCGGCAGCGTACCGAACTCGTCACAGAAGAACACACATCGATTTTTGAGCTGCCCGCCGTTTTCATCTGCCACAGCCAAGATTTCACGATAGAGTTGCTGGATGATCAGGGAGATCATAAAGAAGGTGTTGGGGTTTTCCTCCGGCATGATGATAAAGATGGCCGATTTCTCGCGGCAGAACTTCTCAGCGTCGATCTCTGTATCGAAACATAAAAGCTGTTCCAGCTCGGAGTCGAGGAAGGAATTGAGTCGGGACAGCGCAGTAGACATGACGGACGCCATGCTCTGTTCGGCGGTATTCAGTGCGGCTCCGGCGAACCACTTGGCCTTGTGGTCGTTGGGAAGCATCTCCATGAGCTGCTGAAACTGATTCATGCCCTTTTTGCCCGATGGAGCCAATAGTTCTTGGATAATTTTGAACACAGACACGATGTGCCGTTCCTCCGGCTTGCAAAACTCTGCCACCAGTAAGATCGTCGCTGTCAAGAGTCCTTCGGCGGCATCGTAGAAGTAGGCATTCTGTCCGAAGCTTGCCGCATCCATACCGGAAAGGATGATAGTCTTCGAAATGATCTTTGCATACTTCTCAGCCTTCGCCTTGTAGACGAGCGCATCGGGATTTGATTGATACAGATCCATATACTTGTTGACCAAGTGCAAGAGGTTGTTGCCGTTGGAACGAGTCGGGTTTCGCAGATCAATCACGGAAACATTGTAGCCATAAGCCCTTGCGATATTGCCGTAATTGCGCATAACGTCGCCCTTAGTATCCGTGGAGAGAAAACTCATTCCGCTCGCGCAGGCGTACTCGATGCAGGGGTATAGCCAGAAGGCGGTTTTGCCGACGCCGGCCGCGCCGATCATAAGCACGTGAACGTCGCCTGTGTCTACCATCGCCGTGGTATTTCCTGTGCATCCCACAACGATGCCTTGCGGAAGCGGTTTCCCATCATCGCTGGTAGGCGTCTTTCCGCTCTTTGCCTGGTCGCGCCACTTCTTTGGTGTAAATGGAATGTGTTTATAAATCTTTCGCTGCTCGCCTTTGGTCATCCAGCGGGCGGTTCCGTGCTGACCGTCGCCAACCGTCTTGGATTTGATGTTGTTGAGGCTGTACACATACGCCAGCAGTGTGATCCCGCCGAAGACGCTGAACATGACGGCTCCGACGATGATCAGAGTTGTAATGCCTGACACGGTTCTTCCACCTCGTTTTCTTCTTGATTCAGATATAAAAGATCCTCGTTCCAGTCCTTGTGTTCGGGAACGAGGATTCTTGCATTGATTCCTTGTGTGAACAGCTTATCGCTGATTCTTTTGGCGGCTGCCTGTCCTGGCTCATCGCTGTCCATGCAGAGAAACACCTCGGTGATGTTGGGATTATTCTTCAGCATCTGAAACAGGACTCTGTCTGACACGGAGCAGGCGGCGGCATAGCTATGCTGCTGCCAATTCTTTTTGTGCATGGAGATAAAAGACAGCATATCGATCGGAGCCTCAAAGAAGCAGAGATACTCGCTTCTTCCGGTCCAGTGAAAGCTGTATTCCGGTACGCTGCCGTCTGCGTTACCCTTGAAGGTGCTCTCGCTTCCTGTGCCGCGCATACTGGCATGACGTGGGACACCGTCTTGGTCGAAGCCGACGAACACGACATTGTGGTATTGTGCCGATTCATAGATCATCTGCTTGTAGGCAAATGTATTTACTACGTCACGGTCAAGCCCTCGCTTCGACAGCAGATAGGCATACACTCTGCGCATATTCCCGTTGCGAGGTGGAAGCTCAAACGGTTTGGGCGGTTTGCGCTCTATCAGGGGTGATACTGAAAGTGTTCCGTTGCAGCCGTCGAGCAGATAGGAAACTGCTTCTGGGTAATCTTTGTGATAGAATCTTCTGACGAAGTCAATGGCGTCGCCGCCTTGCTGATCATATTGATGGAACCACAGGTTTCCGCGAATAGTGACCTTCTGCGATCCGTCCTTCCATTCATATTCCGTGCCGGATCGTTTGAGTGTTTCTCCCTGTGAACGGAGCAGTTCACAGAGATCTGTTTGTCGAGCCTGTTCCTTCTGCTCGTCGGTAAAATGAACGTATTTCTTGGGCATAGGGACTCCTTTCTCATGTCGGTCTTTTTGAATTTCCGGATTATCTCTGTTCCCTGTTGACAAAGTGTCTCTGTAGAGATATAATGATGCTGTTGGAGGTGAGTGCAAAATGAATGAATTAACACTGTATCACGGCTCGCAAAAAATCATCCGTACGCCTGTTTTCGGCGAAGGTAACCCTCGTAACGATTACGGACTTGGCTTCTATTGCACAGAGAGTCTTGAGCTTGCAAAGGAGTGGGCGTGTACAGAGGAAAGCAGCGGTTACGCCAACGCCTATCATTTCGATATGGCAGACCTGTCTGTTTTGAATCTTTTGGGAGAGGAATACAACATTCTGAGTTGGCTTTCCATCCTTCTGCAAAACCGTATTTTCAAAATATCGAATGACATTGCTGCCGAGGGCAAAGACTACCTGTTGGAGCGTTTTCTGCCGGATTATCAGAAGTTCGATGTCATCATCGGCTATCGCGCCGACGATTCGTATTTTTCGTTTGCCAACGCTTTTTTAAATAACGCCATCTCCCTAGCCCAACTTGAAATGGCAATGTACCTCGGTAAGCTCGGAGAACAGGTGGTTTTGAAAAGCCGGAAGGCATTTCATCAGATCGTGTTTTCTGAATCTATTTCGGCAGAAAAGGAAATCTATTACCCGAAAAAAACAGCCCGCGACAAAGAAGCGAGAGCAGCCTATCGCAGAGAGCGCGGCAACAGGCGCGCTTCCGATGCAATCTATCTTTTGGATATTCTCAGAGAGGAGTGGGAAAAGAATGATCCGCGCTTACGAAGAAACCTATCTGAATGACGCAATGAACAATTTGGGCGATATGTTTGACTACGCCCTTTGCGATCTCGGATATGAGCCGGAAGCATTCTTTTCCGAGTTTCTCATTTCCGGTGTAGCGGAGTGCTTTGAAAAAGGGAATCCGAAATATGTTGCGGGATTATCCGGTCCGGAACTGGCAGTCGAGGTCATTTCCCGCACAGAGGGAATTCGTCCGTCTACTGAGGCTTCTGAGGAAATCGACAAGAGTCCAGAATACTGGTCAGGCTGGGCGCTCGCCTATTATCAATGGCATACGGCACGTAGCTTTGCTTACCTGTACAAGCGGGGGCTGACTTTCACAAGGATTCTGTCGCTCTATCCCACGCTTCATGAGGCGGATTTGTCTAAGTTCGTTTCGGTCGCAGATGGAATTATCGACAAATCCAAGTCATCCGGAGAAAGCAACTTGAAACAAATTCGCCGTGCGAAAGGGATCACGCAACGGGAGCTTGCAGAACAGTCCGGCGTATCGCTCCGCATTATTCAACAGTACGAACAGAAACAGCGTGACATTCAAAAAGCCGAGGCGCAGTCAATTGTCGCTATGGCAAATGTCTTGGGCTGTTCTGTCGAAGAACTGTTCGAGTAACATTTGAAGTTATATAATCGAGCACATTGCAACTGCCTGCGGACATTCAAACCGCAGGCGGTATTTTCTATCCTTGCTTGAGACCGTGGGCTTGCTTCTTCTCGTCGATCCTTCTCTTGAGCTTTCGGTCAATGGCTCCTGCTTTTTCTCTTTTCTCATCGTCAAGCTGATTCTGGATCATTCTGCTCAGATGATGAAGGAGCCGAATTGCACCAAGAGCTGCAGACCAATGCCGGTTGGACCGGATGCTGTGCAGAAGCTGCTCGGCGTAGGGATTTCCATGCTCCGCGGCAGAGGACAGGTAGGCAATGGCTTTTGTATCATCCCGCTCGACCTTTTTGCCATAGAGATAGATTTTCCCGAGCTGGTACTCTGCATAGTCATTTCCATTCTCGGCGGCTATCTCGAAGTTTCGGATCGCCCGAAGGACATCTTTTACCTCGGCTTCGGTGAGGCGAATCTTTCCGGCGAGATATGCGGCGTAGGGATTCTTTTGTCCGGCGGCTCTCTCCAGATAATCAATCGCGCGGGCAATGTCTTGCTGAATGACCTCGCCATGGTATAGCAGCTTTCCCATCTGATATTGCGCTGCGGCGAATTCCTTGTCGGCGGAATCAGTAAGCAAGCGGATTGCCTCGGGGATGTCTTGGAGAAGCAGCTCCCCGTCGAGGAGCGTCTTTCCGAGCGTGTATGAGGCATATCGGTTCCCCTGATTTGAAGAGCGACGCAGGAGATTCTCTGCTCGCCGGATGTTCTGCTCCACGTCCTCACCACGGAGAAGTGTTTTCCCAAGAAGATACTCAGCATATTGGTTGCCTTCTGATACGGATTCCTCCAGCCAGCGCAAAGCATACTCGACATTCTTCGGGGCATCCTCTCCGCGAAGAAACATCTTCCCGAGTCGATATTTTGCAACACCGCATCCCAGCCCCGCCGCTTCAATCAGCAGATTCACGGCGGTATTCGGATCGTAAGCGTCGCTCTCTCGATCGAGCAGTTCCTTTGCATTTTGGTATAGCTGCCACATGCGGGAGCGCTGAACAGATTTCGGTGCGGGAGTGTATTCCCGCTCCTCAACCTCGTCCGTTTTTGGTTCCGAGGCCTCCATGACATTGTCGCTTTGCTCATCCTGCTCGTCTGCAATCAGTCTGTCTGCGGCAATATTCAAAGCTTCTTGGATGACCACATTCTTGATCGATTTGAATTCTGGGTTGTCCACCAGTGAAATACGATCCGGCAGTTCCTCGGTGTAGGTGCGGATGACTTCTTCTCGCCACTCATACCACAAGTCATAGAGCGCAGCGATCCGCTTATCGTTGGCAAGCTCCGATACGATCCCATTCACGATCGCCTTAACGTCTGCTTTCAGATATCCGTACTGCTTCTTGCCGCTCGTCTTTGACAGCCGATCCGCAAGTTCAAGCAGTTTGTTTTCAACAGCGGGATTGTCGTAGACACCGCTGTTGATCCGAGAGACGATTTCCGCAATCACATCACGGCTCTGCGTCCGAAGCGCATTGCGATGCTCCGTCTGCTTTTCATAGGTGAAGTGCAGGTCATCTGTAAAAATGTCTTTCGCAAAGGCAGAGCGCAGATCCATAATGCCTTTCTGTGTGAGATAGGGCTTCGCTTGTTCGGAGGAGTAGACCATAAGATGAACGTGAGGATGGTGGCTCTCATTGTGGAAGGCGGCATACCATTTCAGATCCTCCACAGGGATTTTGAAGCTATTTGCGATCGCTTCTGTCTGAGTCCGAAGCATATCCCGCCAGCGTTTCCCTGAATTGAAGCCGAGACGCTCCGCATCCTCACGGCGAAGCGAAATAATCACCGTCCATACATTGCCGTCGTACTCGTTCAGCTCCTTGGACACATCTTCGAGTTTTACACGGACACCATCATCTGTGAACAAGCCATGGGAGCCAAAGCGTTCCGCTCTCGGACGAGTTGCGATGTAGTCTGCGTATGTTTTTACTCCGACGGCTTTATGGGCATTGTCCTCCAAGGCGCGACTGATGAACTCCGAAGCGTTCCCGAGCGTAGGTTCCTTGAGGTAGTCTTCGTACTCCAACATATCTTTGCTGTCCGGAAAGTCACGAAGGATTTTATCAATCAGCTTCTTTTGTTTTTCAGTCGGGAGATCATTTTTGAAAGTGTCATCGACCTTCTCCACGCCTTCACGGGTGGCAATATATTTTGCATAGCCGCCGGCGCTCTGTCTTGCAGCCGGTTTCAGATATTTGAACTTGGTAATCAGCTTTGCCATCGGTTAGTCCTTCTGCCAATCAAGAGCATCTTCAAAAGAAAAAGAACCGTTGAGGCGCTTGACTTCCTTGACGCAGTCGCCGCGCAGTCTTTCGAGTGACAGCGGATCGATGTCTTGCTGAAGCGCAACAAGATTCTGCATGATCGCAATCTCGACCGCCAGCTTGAACATCATTCTGTTCTGTCGGTTGCCACTCTCCGCAACAATGCTTTTCAGCGTCGAGATCACCACATTGGGGAGATACTCTCTTGCGTTCTGTGTAGAGAGGTACCCAGCGTAGAAGCGAATGGCTTTTTCTATGAATTCAGATCGGCTCTTGCAGTTGTCATCTTTGTACAGACGATCCATGAGCTTGATCGTCGACGGTCGGAGCCAGGACTGAAACCTGCGCTTTACTTCCTTCTCATTGGGTGTTTTCTCATCATTCATCGGTATCCCTCCTGTTCCTTGGGCGGCGCCGCTCACAGCACCGTGAAATATCCTTGTAAATACGGCGGTTTCTGAAATTACGGCACCGTATCCCAGCGTCAGGGCGTGAAATACGGCACCGTAAATTTTTGTTGGGCAAAACCGCCAGAAGCCTTTGTGCGGTCGGCGTTGCCGTCCGCTGTAAACCGAGGCGGAGACCGTATTACGGCACCGCCTTTTTCACCTGCTTGATTTTCGACCCTGTCGAAAATCCTCCTACGGGGTATCATCTTGCGTCTGAACGTCTGCCCGAAACCGCCTCAAATTCGGCTTGTAGCCTCTTGGTGGGGTGCTTGTTCGCCCTGCCTCGGAAAAGCTGACACAGGGGCTTCACGGCTCCCACGGCGGGCTACATCTGCAGGGCGGGACTCTCGTCTTCGCCCTCGCCGAATGTGATCTCTTTGCCCTCAAGAGCGGTGGCAAAGATTTCGTGTCTGGCGTCCAGGGACAGACCTTCCTTGCGCTCTGCCTTATACATCGCCGCAGACACATCTTTGAGGTTATACGCCCGCCACGCATTGTCGCCGCTCTCGCGGACGCTTACGGTGTTGTGGTCGAAGTCAAACTCAACGAGCGCGGTGATCCTCGGATCGTTCGGCATGGCGCTGCACAGAACAGAAAATGTCACGTCGTTGATGGCCTGACATCCGCTGAAGTTTGACTGTGCAGTGCTGTCCAGCGTGTATTTCCCAATCTCGTCTTTCAGAGTGGAACGGTACAGGTTTGCAATGCTGTAGAAGTTGTTGCGCAGTTCCGAGGTAAAGAAAAAGTCGTCCTCTCCTTCGTGGAAATGAACGACAGCAAAGCGGCGGGAGGCTTCTCGCTCGGCCGCTTCCCGTTCTCTCTCCAACTCGATCTGCGCCTCCACCTCCATGCGTTCATTCTCGGGAACAGTCTGCTCGTAGAAACGGTCGAGCAGATTCTGGAGTTCGTGTTCGACGCTGCTGCCGCTCTTCAGCAGATAGCTTTCCAGCTTTGCCAGTCGGTGCGAATTGAAATACAAGACGAGTTCTTCGTCAGTCATGATCGGTCACCTCCGCGGTAGATTTCGGCTCCGCTTTCTGCCTCCGCACCTTTGGTGCGGGAGGTTCCGCATTGCCGGAGCGCAGATTCAAAAATTCTCGAACGCCTGCGGGAACGTTCTTCGCATAGAGCGTATCCAGCGACTTGATCAGCTCGTCATCGACCTGCATGCCTTTCTGTTCCAGATACAGTCTGAGCGTAGAGAGCTTTTCCTCATCATAGGAAATGCTGACAGAGATTTTCTTCATTGGATTCCTCTCCTTACAAGGTCATTCCGCATCCCGTGTCGACGCAGGCAAGGCTGGCATCGTTGAGAACGGTGAGACCGTTGTTGTAGTCCTCGACCATTTTCTCTGCTTCCGTCTGTCTGTGCGTTGCGTCATACCAGCGGGATTCCATTTCGTCGATTGTCTTGTCAATGCTCTCGGGATGGACATGGCTGGAATAATAGCCGGCCGCATCAAGAAACCGCGTGCGGCCGTGCTTCTTATAGATCCCGTACACTGATTTCATTTTTCCGTGTGCCATAGTTCATTCCCTCACATTGAAAGCATCTGCGGCTGCTCTTTTTCCATAAGCTCCGCCGCAGGCTCATCGTCATGCTCGTCGTAGATATTGCAGCCCATGAGGGAGACGAGATTCAACGCTCCGGCAATGCCGCCCTGCTGACAGTTCGGGCAGTGCTCCAGATGGTAGGTCATCTCGATGGCATCCTCCGTCATGATCAGCGCATTGATTTCTTCTCTCTGCCGCAATTCTTCCTCAAGCAGTTTCCGTTTTCGTTGGTGTCGGTGACGGCTTCCCCGAAGCGGTAATACAGCTCATCGTAGGAAACAGACCATCGTCCGTCTGTCGTATGCTCCGTGCCTTCCTGCACGGCATAGTCTGCGAGCTTTTTCAATTTGTTTTTGTCCATAGGCAACTCTCTTTCCTCTCTGTTTTTCATTTGACGAAAGCCGCTGCATGAGATCATTGACCGTAGCGGCTGTAGTAGACGCTGCCATTGGCAGCACGTTGTGCCTGAACAGATTCGCTCTGGTCCAGCGGAGCTTCGAAGTTGAAGAGTACGGCGTTGGATGCTTCACGAACAGATTTGGCATTTTTGAGTGCAGAGAGCACGTTAGGAAATTTCGTTTCCAACTCATCGCACAGGAATGCCAACTGCATATCCAAATCCCCAATGGAGCAGCCTCTTGCATTGGCAAAGGCAAGGAGCGGTGCTTTGCGGCTCTCTACTGTCCATTGCGCCAAGCCGTAGCCTGCGCTATCAGAAATGAAATTGGCGTAGCTGCCGCTGTCCACAGCTTGCGTATAGGACGCATCCGTATACCCGAGGGATTTCTCATAGGTGTTTTGCAGGTTGTTCGGCAGCAAACCGCTCTCTGCGTAGAGGTTGCCCATCAATCCGGCGACGCCATATGGATTGCCGATCTTCTCATAGAGAACATCCCAAATATGACTCTCATTGGGAGCCGCGGTTAGGTCACTCTCATAGTAGGTGATATACGGGATTTTCAGCCAATGTGTCCATCCGCTGTCGCCGATAGGCGTTTGGATGACACCAACCTTTGTGCTGCTGGCATGAATGACCTGCCCGTTTCCGATATAGATACCGATATGTCCTTCGTGCCAAACGGCAAGCCCCGGAATCTCAGGAATCGTATCAATGCTTCCGCTTTCTTCGGCATTGTCGTACATGGCATCGGAGCCAATATCCGGCATGCCGTTCGCGCCGTATTCAATCGTTCCTGTTTCCGCATCGAACCAGCCGTAGCCCTTGATCAGGCCGACGCAATCTGCGGTACGACCGCCGACCCAGTGTTCTTTGATGAAGTCAGCATAACCGCCGACCTCGTCGGGATACTGTTCCGCTTTGGCATCATATAGGCTCCGCGTCAAAACCTGACCGTAGGTTCCCCAAACGTAACCCCAGCCTTTTGCGTATGCATTTTTTGTCCATTCCACAAGGTCGAGATTATTCTTGGTGCTTGGATCGACATACCCGGCGGTTGAGATATACGCCGCTCGGATCGCACTCATCACCTTCGTGAAATCCTCTGCAGATAGATTTGTACCGAAGGCTGCGTTGACAGCGGCGATCAACTGTGCGTCCGTCTGCCCGTCAGAGAAGCATCCGACCAGCTTGTCCACAAATCCCGCTTCCTCAGAAAAGTCAGAAAGCGCAAGTACATAAAGCACTTGCGCCTCCTTAACTCGCTGGCTGTCGAGCCCAGCATCCGTCATCTTTTCTTCGATTTCATACATGAGGTCTTCGACCCGCTGCAGACGGGCTTTTTCCTCCGCAGACATATTCTGCACGACAAGCGTTTGCAGGCGGTCGGTATCGATATGGATGTCGCCGTTAAAGAGAACAATGATGGCGGCAAAGGGCATCACAATAATTATGATGATGCCGAGGACGATCCCAAGGACGGTTTTTCGCAGCTTCTTGTCGGTCAGGATGGCAACGGCGATTTTCTTCACTGCCGTCGCAACCGTTGCGCTCATTACCGACCTCCGGCTTTGCCAAACAGGGCGGCTTTATAGTCGGGAGCGATGACCTGCAGAAGATATCGCTCGTTGCCGCATCGGAACAGGCAGGTACCTCTCTCGGGATATTTGATGAGCTCGAACTCAGACGGCTCAACCTGCAAGGCGTCCATATACTCCTTGGGGTTGATCTGTCCGGCATTGAACAGGAACTGATGCGTGGGGATGCTGAACAGGGGCTTCGTGAACTCTCGGATCGAGGGAATCAAAAAATCCTCGATGTTCTGGCTTGCCAGAATGATCGAGGAGTCCTTCTTGCGAACGCGCTTCATGGCGTTGCGGATATATTCGATTGCCGTCATGTTGGTGAGGAACAAATACAGCTCGTCGATGCTTGCCGCTGTCTTGCCCTGTCCGAGAAGCTGATTGCTCATAAAGGACAGGATGTTGAACAGCATGGCGTCCTTGAGCCGCTTATTGGTGTCCATCAAGCCTTTCACACCGAAGACGAGAAAATGGCTGTCGGTGATGTTGGTGTGTCCGTTGAAATACTTGGACTCAGCGCCGACGCACATGGAATGGATTCCGAGGCACACGTCCTGCAGAGTGTCCTCCGTGTAGAGGTATTTCCGCTGCTTGTCGTAGCTGTAGAATTCTTCCTCGCACAGCTTGTAGAAGTCCTCCATGATTGGGAAGTCCGTGGGCTTCTTGGTGCTGTAGTCGGTGGCGTCAGTAATGCCGAAGCGGGTATACAGCTTGGAGAGCAGGATCTCGATGGTGTCGATCTGCGTATCGGTGAAGTCCTTGTAGCTGCGGAAGAAATCTTTCAGGAAGGCAATATGCTGAGACAGCCTTGTGACCTTCTTGAAGGCCTCCGGCGTGGTGGCGTCGAGATCTTCAATGCCGTCCGTCCATGCTTTCGGCTCGAGCGGGTTAATCGTGTACTCTCCGCTCGTGAAGTCGATATAACAGCCTCCGAGCGCCGAGCAGAGTTCCTCATACTCGGATTCGGGGTCCAGGCAGATGACCGCCTTGCCCGACTCTCGGATATTGGTCAGAATCAGCTTGAGCAGATAACTCTTTCCCTGGCCGCTGTTGCCGAGGATCAAGATGTTGCTGGTAGTCTTGTCCTCGGCACGACGGTCGAAGTCCACGAGGATGTTCGTGCCGTACTTGTCCCTTCCGAGATACAGTCCCTGCGGATCGGTCTTGCCGGAGAAGTTGAACGGATAGAGGTTTGCCACGCTGGATGCAGGAAGGACTCGTTCATACTGCGCTCCGAACTGATTGTAACCGGTCGGGATCACGGACAGAAATCCTTCTTTCTGCCGTAATGTCAATCTGTCAACAGAGATCTTCGATCTCGTCAGCTCCATTGCGATATCGCTCTGCAGCTCTTTGAGCGCACCCACGCTCCTTGCCTTCAGCTCGATGAATACACTGCAGTGCAGAAGCGGTTCCTTGTTCTTTCGAAGGTTGGCAAGAAGTTCGATCACGTCCTGCAGGTTGCCTTCGGCTTCGATGGTTTCGTTGACATCCGTGCCGCCGCTCTTGAGCTTGTTGCGGCGAGTAGCGTTCTGAATGATCTTTCTCTGCTCCATGCTTTCCACCAAACGGTGGTAAATGCGGAGGGTCACGCCGCTGCGGTCAGCGAGCTGTGACAGAATGGCCTGTTCCTCGGTGGACGGAGGGTATTCTCGGATGACCCAAACGGAACGGTAACTGTCGCCAACAACATAGTGGTCGGACAAAAACTTTACGGAACCGGGCAAAATCATATCGAAGAAGTCCTTCGTCCGGATCTCCTCCATCTGTGCCGGTGTCAGTACTTTCGGTTTTCCAAACATTTGCGTTTTCCTCCCTTGCAATGATGATGAGGCGGCTGCTCCTGGTACTGCCATAGCAAGTGGACAGCGTCAGCAAGCGGTCGCCGTACTCGGGGACGTCCCCGTCGGTGTAATGGGCATTTTGAATGATTCGCTGTATAGCGTCATTGAAATCATCCTCGGTCTCCGCGTGGATGAAGCTATACCATGCGTCCAGCTTGTCGACGGTTACGACAGCGAAAATCTTAAATTCGTGTGCACCATCCTCGGTTTCCAAAAGGATCGTGGGATGGGATGCCGGATGCCCGTCGTTCAAATAGTCCTTGAGCGCTGAGAACATGGTTCCGTTGCGCATGTTGTGACCGAAGATGATGAGGTTGTCGCTGTCGAGCGTACAGCGGTAATCCAAAAAAGGAACGCCGGAATCGCTGTACTGCTGATAGAAATTCTTGCGAAGATACTTCTGCGGTCGGTCGGGGGTGTGCATCACGGGATAGTCCACAGCGGTATTCTCAATGGAGATCCACCCGATACAGTCACTGTTCCGGCTGACGAGAAGCGGGATATCATGCCGCACATTCAGTGCCGGGGCATCGTCTTCCCCGTCGGTATCCTCGCCATTTCTCAGTTCTGTGGCTTCCTTCGGCTCGTCCGGCTCCTTGATCTCCACCCGCTCCGCAAGCTCGGCAAAGGCGTCGATATCTTTCTGGCGGCTGCTATACTCCTGCCAGATCTGAACTCCGCAGAAGGCCACGACCGCCGACAGCAGAAAGGCAAAAATCGCATAGAGATGCTTGGGATTAAGCTTCGTCTTCTTCATCATCGTCCACCTCATAGAACTGTTCGCCATCGATGTCCGGCATCTGTTCTCCGTTCATGCTCGCCTCGAAATAAAGGGCGAGGAACCGCTTGATATCTGCTTTGCGCATTCTTCTTACCTCAAAGCCCTGCTCGGAGATGATCTTCTCCACACGGTTGGCTGTATCGAAGACCTGCTTGTCCTTTGAAGCCTTGATTCGGGCGGTAAAGAGGAACTGTCTGGCAGTAGCCATCTCCACCTGCACGTTGTCGAGAAACTCGATGTCCTTCTTGATGAGCTTCCGAACTTTCGGGTTCTGCTCATATTCAAGACGCTCGTGGAGATAGGCTTTGTTGTCATCAAAGCATTCGGACGAGTCGGTGCAGGTGATCTCAATATCGGGGAGCGAAGAAAGCACCATCATCAGATGGCGGATCTTGATCTCGATGTTGACGTAGGACAGCACCGAGATATTGGTCGGGCTGACCAGATAAAACAGAAGCTCGCCCTTCTGCGTCATAAGGCCGTATTTCGTGAAGGTCTTCACGCCGATGAAGTCCTGCACCGAGCGGCCTTTTCTTTTTTTCTGCTGTTTTACGTGTTTCGCCTGCTTGGGCGGTTTCTTCTGCTTGGGCAGCTTTTCTTTCTTGGGCATGCTGTTCACCTCCATTCGTAGTACTGCTGTGTGGTGATAAAATAACGACCCGCATATCGGATGAAATCGAGGATCGTCGTATCATCCATGCGGATCGTCAGAAAGCCATAGCAAAGAGTGGCGGCTGCTGGGAGCATCAGATGCAGCTCCACCAGGATCACTATGGAGAGCAGGGCGGCAACGCCCATAATTGCGAAATCCCGCAGGCTCCATAGCCACATGTTCGCTGCGGCCTTGAGGTTTTGCGGATAGATATAGTGCGTCATAGTATTCCTCCAATCGTCGGATCTTCGCCGTAGTATTCCTCGCAAAACTCCTAAGGGGTTTGATGGTAGTCCTCGTGAATCTTCTCTGCGATCATGTCCTTGATGAGCTGTGCTTCATCCTTAGTCGGCTCGTAGTCAAAATACGAGGAGCTGTCCTGACGGCTGATCTCGCACTCAATCCGCAGGGTGTCATCGAAGGGATTGTAACGACCGTACATGTTCAGCCATGTGTCATCATCCGAAGCGGTGTCGATGTGGAACTTCTTGTCCACATCGAACCACGTTTCGATATACACGGCGATTTCGCGGCCTTCGTCGCAGTCGACTTCCATGTCATGGTCGATGGCGATATCATCCCGTGTCAGTTCGTTGTTTTCCTTCAAATTCTCACGCTCCTTTGGGCAAAAAAATAGGGCATCGCTGCTTGTGCGATGCCCGAAGCGGGGATATCCAGTTTTACATTGTCAATGTCGGTCCGGCTTCCTCCTGTTCCTCTGCGGTAACAAGTTCAAATGCGGGACGAATGATCAGATCATACCTTGCGTTCACATATGCCTTGTAGAACTCCTTTTGCAGGTCGGAAATGCCGGGGACTTGATCGATGAAACGCTCAATCTCTCCCATATTGATTTTTGGTGCCATTCGCTTTAAGGCTTCATTGGCGTCTTCATTTTCGGTGTGACTCAAAAAGTCGTAGTAATTGATCTTTCGCCCGTTCTGCTTGATTGCAGAGGTGGGGAATTGGAAGACCCTTGCGTGAAGCTCGGCTTCATTGGAGAGCACCTTTTTCATCACCTTGTCATCAGCCTGCGGAAGCAAGCAGCTTCCACAGTCAAAGACGGGAGCAATTTCCGCTTCCCCTTTGCCGTCATCATAGAGGAAGCCCCAATTGCCGTTGTGTCGGTCAAAGTTTCCAAGCAGCGCATCTGCAATGAACATATTCCAGAAGTGCTCACGCAGCACCGTTGGGGAGACATACTGCTGCTTATCAATGGCGTCCATTACGTCAGAAAGCTCCGTTCCGCTTCCGTTGCTGTCAGAGTCAAGAACCGTGTTCTTGATGGAGCAGAAGTCGAGGAGCCGCTTGCCGCCTGCTGTAAAGTCCTTACAGGCGCAGACGAGTTTTTCTTTTCCCTTGACCGTGTAAGTGCCAAGCATTGTCTCCTGTGCTCTTATACCGAGCATATTGAAGATACTGCTGGCAATGTGTTCACTGATACAGCTATTCGTATAGGACAGGTCGGTCGGTTTTCCTTCGGCAGAGGGAGGGAACTTCAGCATATATGCTTCGCCATTGTATTCCACAGCGATCTTGCTTCCGTTCGCTCCGTTATATGCCCTGCCGGGAATCACCCTGCAATTCGTAAAATCAATCATACTCTCGCTCCATATAGATATTTTTTGCGCAGATAGTCTGCGTGTTCGGGGGTAATGATACCATCACTGATTTCGGCCATGTTGATGCTGCCATAGAGTTCGCCCCACAAGCAGTCCATCAGTCCGCTGTGCGATTTCAGCCCGTCTTTATAGGCGTCCAGATCATGCTGGAGATAGTCGGGCAGGCCGTATTCAAAGGCTTGTTCCCGTTCTGCCTGGCGAATGCCGCCCTCGGTCAGCAGCTCCATAGATACACCGAGTGCTTTTGCCAGCTTATACACGGTTTCGGCGGAACACTTCTCCAGCTTTGTCTTTCCGCTGCAAATATCGTTGAGTGTAGCGTGAGGAACGCCGGACTCTACGGCAAGCCGATATTTTGTCATTTCTCGCCTTGAAAGCAAGTCTTCTATGATCATCGTGTTCGCCTCCTTTATCTATATTATATCGGCATACCGAAATAAAATCAAGGGGCTACGCAAAACTTCATAGAAAATTTGCTCTTTGCATCACTTTCCGGTCGCCCTGGCAACACTGCGCGTCAGATTGACGGCGGTGGTGGTTGCATGGACAACGCTCATCATGTTCACCTTGACGGAGCTGTCGAGCCCGAACTGCTGGGCGATACGAGGCACCTCGTTGGCTGCGAGCATGATGCCGAGGCCAAGAAGCATGTGATCCGGGAAAGTGAGCAAACCGAGAAACAGAAGCGTTGTCTGCATAAATGCAGTCAGGCAGATCGCCGCTACCTGTTTGCACCATTGGTTAAAGCCGTCGGAATACCCTCGGGGAACGCTGAACATATACAAACTTCCAACCGCCATCTGCACAAGCAGAATGCCGCCGCGCTTGATGTTCTGGAAAAAAATCTTAATCACGCAGTAGGAAAAAGCGATCAGCGCAAGAATGTTGAACAGGTTGAAGCTGATATTGTTTGCTACAGAAAAGCTGCCGACCAGCACGCTGGTGCTTTCTCCGGCAAGGTCAATGCTTCGACCACCGGCGAAAATGGCAGACAGATCATGTGCAAAGGTGTTTTGCAGACTGATGCAGAATTTGTACAGTTCCACCGGAACCACGCCAACCAAGCTGCATGCAAAGAAGCCCTTCAGAATATTGATGCTTGTAGTTTTGAGATTGGCGCGGCCATTTTGGTATTCTATCGCCACATCGAATATGGCGACAACTGTGCCTGCAACAAACAGCGACCAGCCGAAAAGCGTAAAAAGTTTGATCGTTGCCTGCACCCAGGACAAGTCGAAGATTTCGGCACCCATGTTGCCCATCATGGTAAAAAAGTCAGCAACAGCTCCGTAGATGCTTTCATAGAGCCATTGGAGGATGGCATCAAAAATGGTGTTGGCAACCTGCGTACCGAGATACTCAATGGTATCTCCGATGGCGTTGCCGATGCCGGAGAAGATATCTCCAAGCCAGTCAAACATAGGTTTTCACCGTCCTTTCCGGAGGGGTTATAACGCTGCTCCAACTCACAAGATCGACCAGATATACAGGGGCGCAGTCAGAGTAAAGATGAGGCAGGCAAACAGTATGCAGGGCGCAGCGAACTCGAACTGGCCGTGTTTTCTGTACTCGAAATACGAGGTACCGACCTTGACAAAGAACAGGATGGCGAGGATCATGTCGATCACAGGGAAAATCACATTGTTGACCACGGTCTGTACCTGTGATTTGGCCGCATTCCAAGTGCCCTCGATGGCACCGGAAACATCACCGGCCGCAAACGCAGTCGCACTGAACATTGTCACGAGCAGTACGCACAGCGTAAGGGAAAGAATGATCCGAAGAGATTTCTTTTTCATGTGCATTATCCTCCTAATACTTTTTTGATCTCGCTGTCTTTCACAGTGCGGGTTTTGATGTTAAGATTTTTGCAGAAGTCGATTTCACGCTGCATCCCGGCGGTGATTTCATCTCCAAAAATCCACAGCTCATCGCAGAACCATAATAGGCTCATCCCTGCGGAAAGCCCGATTTCACGCTCGCTTGGAGTATCGTCATTGAGGCAGAGCGCATAGAAATGCGGCACGACCGGAGCAGTGCCGCATTCCAGCGCATATTTGGCGAATCTCTTCGCTTTTTCGAGATCACCTTGGACATCCCCGCCGAGCGGTGCGCAGATATACACCTTCTTTTTCATCATTGGATTTCTCCTTACTTCTCGCCGTCTTCTTTCTTTTTCTTGAAATACAGCACGATACAGGCAACCGCGCCGCCGAGGGCAATACCGCCAAGCCCGATCCAGACACCGAGCTTGCTGTTGTCGCCGGTCTGCGGCACATCGGGCAGAGGCGTGATCGTCACCGTCTGATCCTTGTCCTCAATATCCTTGTGTGTGGCGATCTCAACATTCTCACGGTACAGGCTCTCAAAGACAACCAGCTTGGTGCCGGCGGTCAAATCGTGGGCGTCAAAGGTAAACGTCACATTGACTTCGCCGTTCCTGTTTTCGGGCGTAAACTTGACCTCTGCGGTAATTGTCTCGCCGTTTACGGTAAAGACCTCGCCGGTTACCTTGTTCATGAGAGTACCACGGATGGTGTACTCGGTGCCGGGGATGAGGTTGGTGTAGGATACCACGTCCTCAATCGTTACCTTACCGGCAGTCGTGATCTCCCTCTTGCCGTCGATAGAAGCCGTGGTTTTAATCTTGGGGACATAGACGGTCACGGTCTGATCCTCGTCCTCAATGTCCGCATGAACAGTCAGCTCTTTGCTGTCGCTGTAGAGGCTCTCGAACACAACAATATTCGTGTCCGTCTTAATGAGCTTCGCATCGAAGGTGAATAGCACCTCCACGCTGCCGGAGGGAGCTTTGGGGACGAAGGTCACCTCGGAAGTGATCTGCTCTCCGTTCTGGAGGAACGGCTCGCCGGTCGCCCTATCCATGAGGATGCCCTTGACGGTGTACTCCTTGCCGGGAACAAGGTGCTTGTATTCGACCGTATCGGTCAGCGTGAACACCTCGGTGGCGCAGACTTCTTTCTCACCGTCGATGGAAGCAGTCGTGCCGATTTCGGGGATCAGATCGTTTACAACAGAAATCTCAACCACATCGCCGTCCTCATCGACGGTTACGGAATAAACCGTTTCATTTTCAAGATAGCCTGCCGCAGGATGCAGCTCACGCACGACGTAGCTGCCGTAAGGAACTTTTTCAAAGGTGAAGATGCCGTCCTCGTCAGATTCGGTGGTCAGCAGAGCATTCTGCTCGGCAAAGCTGATTTCGTCCACACGGAAGAGGCCGAACAGAGCACCAGAGATCGCCTCGCCGGTTTCACGGTTGACCTTATAGCCCTTGATTGCGCCGTAGATCAGCTCGTTGGGGATTTCATTGCCGTCGTTCACGGCGATGTGAACAGTAGCAACTTCCTGGCCTGCGTACTCGAATACCACGGGGTACTCCTTATCGGACAGGACGTAGTGCTTATCGGTGCTGATTTCCTTGACATAGGTTTTTGCACCAACGGGAAGGTCGGTGCTGAAGGCTGCATAGCCGTTCTCGTCGCACTCAACGACCTCAAGCACCCAGTCGGCGGGGATACTGCTGCCATCTGCCGCAACGATTTCCTCTGCGGCGAACAGGCCGAAGTTGACAGAGGTGATTTCTCCGTTGCTGCCAACGCCGAAGACCTCGTTCTGCTCCATGACCTTATTCAGATCAATCTCGACCTTCTGGCGCTCGTTGTAGAAACCGGTGGAGGTTTCGGTAATCTCTACCTCCTGGCCTGCGTAGGTCAGTTCCACAGTCTGAACGGTGGGATTGAGAATCATACCATAGGGGGCTTTCGTCTCAACAACATGGTATCTGCCCAGGAAGAGAGGTTCGGTTACGGCCTTGCCGTCTTCCTTGGTAACAAGTGTTGCCACGACCTCTTCCTTGCTGTATCTGAGAGTACCGTCCGGCGTGTAGATATCCTCCGCTGCGGTCACGGTGTACTCGCTACCTGCCAGACCGCCGACAGCATAAACCAAACGCTTGCTGTCCTTGGTGTCCACGACGGAAGCAAGATACTCGCCGGTCTTCTCTACATTGATGACGCCCATCTGGGGCGCGTTTTCTTTCTCGACAATCACAACAGTTACAGCGTTTTCCTCGGTGGAGTTATCTTCGGTGATGTCGAAATACACAGGATCGCTGTTGAGCACATATCCATAGGGAGCCGATACCTCGACCAGCGAATAGCCCTTTCCGTACTCCAGCTTTTCGGGCGTAATCAGCATACCGTCGCCGTCCGTGTAGAAGGTGTCGATGGTAGTGACAGTCGGATACGTGAAGGTCATCTGAATCTGATTGCCGGAAGGATCGTAGATGTGGAATCCAATGCCGGAAGCCGGAATGGTCTTACCAGTGGTGCTGTCGATCTTGACCACCTTCACATAGGAGTAGAAGTTGGCGTTGTTGATCAGATAGCGGTAGGTTTCTCCGTTCTCGCTGACAAACACGTCAAAGGGTTTCAGAAGCTCGCGGCCTTCCCAGCCCTTAATCTGCTGGACGGTGTATCTGCCGTAGGGCAGATCCTTCGTCTGAGCAAAGCCGTTCTCATCGCAGATCAGATAATCGCGCTCGGAGTCCTTGGCGTTGTCATAGGAGCCCGCGCTCTTGAGATAGACGGCAAACTCTGCGCCTTCCTCGGGGGTCTCAATCTGCGTCTGGCCGTCATCGGTGTGCTTGATGATGGCGATATTGCCTTTCTTGACCTGTTCGTACTGCTTCATGGCTTCGCTGTTATACTCAGCAGTATAGTTCTTGGGATCGACGCCGATCTGCTCGTTGCCGGGGGTGACGAGATAGCCCTCGCTGCTGTCCAACTCCTTGATCGACCAGTCTGTGCCGCAGACATAGTATTTGGTGGTGAACTTGCCATCCGCGTCGGTGACATAGGCGTCGATCAGCTCGTCGCCCTTGTAGATGCCGTACTTGGCACCAGCCAGATTCGCATCGCCCTGAGCGGAGCCCGTTTCGACGTCCTGCTTGGTAACAGTAAGGTTCCATTTCTTGAGCACGTTATCGAAACTCTTGTTGGTCACCTTGTTCCATTCAATCGCCGCCGTCTGATTGTCGGGGACGACATAGCGGATCGGGGTCTCAACTTCCTCCAGGGTATAGCCGGTGCCAATCAGAATGCTGCTGAAGGTCACAACGCCGCTGGCGTCAGTTACAGCATACTCATCAACGGGAATGCCACTGTAAGAGGTGCCATACAGGTGGAACTTCAGACCTTCGTTGAGCCCATCCTCCGCAGTCTTAGTGACCTTGAGGTCGCCGCGCTTCAGGTCGTTGTCGAAGCTCTTATTGGTGACCTTGTTCCACTCGATTGCCGCCGTCTGATCGTCGGGGACAATATAGCGGTCGGGAGTACCGACTTCCTCCAGGGTATAGCTGGTTCCGATCAGCACATCGTCAAATACCGCCATACCGCTGGCATCAGTTACGGAATACTCATCCACAGGCAGTCCGCAATAGGAGGTGCCGTACAGATGGAACTTCATGCTCTCGACAAGACCATCCTCAGAAGTCTTCGTGACCTTCAAATCTCCACGGCGCAGAGTGTTATTGAACGTGACGGTAGAGGTCTTGCCACTGACGATAGTGACAGTCTGCGCGGACTGCGTTTCATACTTATCATCGGTCTGCTCAGTAACGGTATAGGTGCCGGGAAGCAGATCCAGATCGACTGTACCGTTCTTACCGGTCGTAACCGTCTCATTGACGCCATTGCCGGAGATATTGAACTTGATACCCTCGACTTTGCCGTCTTCGCTGGTTTTTACGATGTGGCCAACGCCATAGGTCTCTGTGTTCAGTTTGAGGTAGAAGAACACAGGGTCTTCTGCGCCGGAGGCCATTGTCTGCTTGCCGGGGCAGCCCCAAATGAGCATTTTGCCCATGCCGAGATTGGTCTTCTTCTGCGCCGAGATCATCACAGCATTGGAAATCATGTTCTTGCTGGTGAAGGTGTACTGGTTTTCGCTGCGAGTCACGGTAATGCCGCTGGCAGAGAAGTTGATATCGGCCAGGGTGTTGTTGGTGTCGGTCAGGGTGATGCTGTAGTTGTCATTCGCCTGATCGTATTTCATGGTGTAGGTCTGTGCGTTGCTCTGATTGCGAGAGGAGAAGCTCGGCACAACGTAGTGCTTGGACATCTGCTCCAGAATCCAGTTGTAGCACTGCTCTGCGGGTCTGCCCTTGATGGTGTGGTTGTACATATCCGCATCAATGCCGTTGTTGGAGGCAATGGAGGTAGGGCTCGTGCGGAGCTGCTGCTGGTACTCCCAGATGATGCACTGCGTCGCATAGGCGAAGTCATCATTGTTCGTTCCGGCAACGGGGGTGGTCATGCCCTCATGATAGCCGTACATCAGCGCCATCATGATTCCGTACTGCGCGGTAATAGGCAGATTCTGAAAATACTTGCTGTTCTTGCCGCTGGTGGAATTGTAGGTGTCGCTGTAGTCGAAGGACACACCGCCCTCAATGCAGTACACATGATGCTGATTGCCGTTGCCGTCGATCATCATATATTTGTACTTGGCATTGCCGGAGCTGTAGGTCTTCACATAGAAACTGCCGTCATCGTTATAGAAGATGGCCGTGGTGGTCGGCTTGCTGTAGAACATTTCTCCATCAGAACCGACATAATGATCTCCATACGTGGAGGTACACTTCGTGCCTTCCTCGACAGACCATGCAAACGCCGTTGTAGGAAGCATTGCGACGATCATGAGGACAGCGAGAAGTGCCGAGAGCAGCTTCGTGCTCTTGGATTTGGTAATACCATTCATATCGACTTTTCATCCTTTCATTTTTTTGATAAAGAAAAAGCCCTCCGCTATTTCAGCAGAGGACTTCGTCCTTGTTGTTGTGTTTTGATGTTATGCGAATACAAAGTAGATGACGTAAGAGCCGCCGCCGATTGATTCGCAGCAGATGTTGAACTCCGTGATCTCATCGAGACCATAGGCACTGAGGTTTTCTACGGTGTGGAAGCGAATATACTGTTCCAGCCTGGACCGCAGTCCGCTTCCTTGATTGGACTCCGATGCTGTTATCGGGTTCCACCATGTCGCATTCTGCGGAGACAGCGAGGTATTCAGCGTGTAGCCCATACCCTGACCGATAGCAATGCAGTCAGAACGGATCGCATTGATATCAAACTCATAATCGTATGCGGTCTTTGGCTGCGTTTCCACAGAAGGCTCTGTCTCGACCGGAGCATGAAGCTCAGTCGGAATGGGAGACTCCGTGGGAGCAGGCGGTTCTGTTGGTGTCGGTTCGGTCGGAGCTGACGGAGCGGAAGGCTCAGTCTGCTTCGGAGCTTCCGATTCTTTTACTTGGGCAGGTTTCGCTGTTTCGTTCGGCTGCGGTGTTTCCGTTGAAGCGGGCTGTGCAGGCATTTCTTTTTCTGCCGCTTCCGCAGTCAGAGTTGCGGTTTCGGCTTCTACTTTAGGTTCTGTTGTGACTTTCGTATCCATTGTGCCGTCCACGTTATGAGTGGGCGTCGGTGCGATCTTGTCTGCGGTGCATCCCGTGAATGAAATCAGGAGTGCGCAGACGATCATTGCGGCTAGATGTTTTGCTTTCATAGTAGGATCACCTCTTAACTACAAGAATACGAATCGTCCGCAAAATGTCCAGCGAGAATCGGAAAAAATTTTGGAACTACATAGGATAGAAGGTGAAGCCGGAATCGGCCTCCACTTCCTCCGGACTGATGTCTTCGGGTTCAGCGAACCGAGCCATATATTTCGTCACCTCCTCGTCCGTGAGACTTCTGAATGCCTCGCCCGCATCGCCGCATACGAAGAAGGGGCCGGCCATGATGGTTGAACCGTCGCCGATCCTGCGATTTCCGTCCATGCCTCGGAGCTTGGATTCCTCGTTGCCTGCAAGACAGGTTCCGTCACCGTTGTCAATCGGCTCAATCAAACCATCTCCGACAGCCCTTTGCTCTGCTTCGAGCGTATGGGCAATCTCGGCGATATATGGTGCCTTATGCGGTTCGACATAGACAACGCGCATGAGGTTGTCCGGCTTTTGTGTCTGCGACTCGTCAAACGCAATGGGCTGAAACCCGATGCTGTCGCAGAAAAATGCACCGTTGTCATTCACCACCACGTCAGAGACGGACAGCGAGTGACCACGGTACAGGGGATGTCCTACCGTATTGAATCTTTGGTAGATCTGTTCCAGGTCTGTCTCGTCAATTTCGGCGCTAAACACCTCGTCGTAAATGGAGGGATCAACGGCGGATGAGCCTTGATAGCGTTCCAGCAGATCGAGACCTTCGAACTTGACACGGTTGACGTCCCGCTTGGAGTTGATCTGATAGATCTTCGTTCTCATCCTACATACCTCCCATCGTGATTCCTTCGGACTCATCCTCGTCGGGAGGTTCGAGTTCAGCGAGCTTCTCCGCAGCCCATTCGGGGATGCATTCATCCTTGATCACGCCGAGGAAGTCGCTGCGGTTGAAGTTTGTGTTCTCTCCGTCCTTGAGGAACTTGCCGAAGACCTTTCTGCCGGAGGCTGTCGGACTGCAGCCGAAGCCGCTCTCAGCGTAGAAAAGCTGGTAATCTGACGTCTTGAATTCGTCCTTCAGAACGGAGGGCTTGAGGATCAGCAGCTTTCCGGCATAGTCGGAGTCTTCGGAGCAGTGGGAATGATCAAACAGGCCGAGCTTCTGCCACGCCTCCCGAGCCTGATCGATAAAGAGATCAGTCAGTCCGGGGTGAGACTCCACGCAGAAGTGCCAGCGCACGTCATCGCTCGGGATGAAGAAGCCCTTTGCCCATTTCTTGTTCTCCTGGGAGAAGCGGCCGTCGTGAGCCTTCTCCTGCAGGGTATTTGCCAGCACCCAATTCACACGGTCAAACCCATAACGGTCGAGCACGTCCTTGGTGCCGTCCTCGAGGACATTGTCGTGATAATGGTCAGCGATGGCTCGCTCAATGGCCCTGGCACAGTCGCAGTTTTCTTTGTAGCTGTCACGCCAATCTTGTACCTCGTTGTGGGCGATGGCGTCCTGCAGCGACCAGCGGTAAAGGGGCTTATGATCTGCCATAGAGACCACTTCCTTGCACACGATCCCATTTCAGCTTGAGATGGGCGAAGGCCGCCTTCTGCTGCTCGTCGGACAGGCCGTTGAGGAAGTCAAAGAGCGTGATGGTGTCTTCGGTCCCCTTTTTCTGCGGCTTTTCCGCTGCGCAGTTGTCGCAGATCTTCTCACGCTTGACGATCACGGTTCTGCCGTCCGGCGCTTCCGTGAAGGAGAGAATGTCGTTGTAGGAGAATCCGACGCGCTGGCGGATCTCAAAGGGGATGGTAATGCGTCCACGCTTACCAAGGATTCGGAACATCTGGATCATAGTTATCGCACCTCGCTTCTTTCACAATTATTCTTACAGGGACAGGCTTCGCAGCCGCCAATGCAGTCGAGCAGGAGCATCGGGCAGTCCTGGCAGTTGCCGCTGCAGACGATCTCGATTTCCTCGGGAACGAGCCGCTCCATCGTGATCTTTCCTTCTTCGACCGTGAACTGCAGGGGATCGCCGATCTCAATGCCTGCGTCCACAAGCGCCTCATACGGCACGGGAACCAGCGCAAAGAGGGGCTGGTTTTTCATCTGATTTTGCATGATATAATGCTCTCCTTTAATATTTTTTCGTAGTCGTAGTTCTCGTCGCCGTAGATGTCAAACAGCGTGAGCTGCTTGGGCTTTGCGTTTTCGCGCTCGTAGTAATCGTAGTTGGCAATGAGAAGCTCCTTGAATTCCTTTCCGGCTTCATACCGCTGTGCCATCGAATGGGTGCGGGAGAAGTCAAAGAGGCTGAATCCGTCGTACAGTTCACGGATCTCGGGACAGTCGTTGTAGGACAGAAGGAACTTGCCTTTGATCCTGCCGAGGGTTTCTCTGAGCCTGACGTGGTCATCCCAGCCGAAGCCCACCTCGTACATATCTTCCGTTGAAAAGTAAGGCGGATCGGCATAGAAGAAAGCGTCAGGACGGTCATAGTGGCGGATCAGCGTCTCGAAGTCCTGGTTCTCGATGACCACGTTTGCCATGCGGTCTTCCAGCTCCTGAATCAGTCCGAACAGCTTTCGGATGTCAAAGGGCTGGGAGGCAAAGGATTTTCCGCTGCTGGAGTAGCTGTTGCGGAGAAGCTTTAGGAACATGGCCGCTCTGCGCACGTCGTGATCTTCGGTAATCCGCTTACGGATTTCTTTTAGCTCCGCGGCCTCGGGAGGGGGAAGCATGATCTCCGTGAGCATCAGTTCCTCCGTCAAGAACCTGTCATCGAATGTCTCGTGATCAAAGAACTTGCGGATCGCAATGAAATCCTCTCTGGAGTTGAGATTGCAGAAGCCGAGCTCTCGGATCGTCGCCATCGTCCGTTCCTTCATACATCGGAACAGGTTGACCAGGTTTCGGTCAAAATCGTTGTAGACCTCGAAAGCGTCAATGGTCGGTTTGCCGAGAAGGACGCTGCCGCTGCCGCCGAACACGTCGATAAAGCGTCCGTAGTGCAGCGGGAACAGAGCGTAGAGAATGTGCAGGATCGCAGTCTTGTTTCCTACACGGGATACAGGGGTTTTAATGTTGATCACCTCGCTTTTCACGAGGTACCAACCGCACCATAAACGAAAAAAGACGGTACCAATCGTTATGGGGCGATTGATACCGTCTTCGGAATTACTTGTTATTCAGTTGTGAGCGGAGCTTTCGAAGCTCGGCTTCGTATTCATTGATGCGGTTGATCTGCAGGCAGCACAACACCAGGGTTGTCACGATGCCGCCAATGAAGAGCCCAACGAGGAACCAAAGAAACTCGGTCATGACAGCACCATTCCTTCCTCATCGTCGGGGAGCCATGCGTTGTCCATCGCATCCTGACCGAGTCCGCGGAGAAGATTATTGAAGTCCTCCGCATCCTCACATCTGCGGATGCCGTACTCGGCACAGGCGTCCAGAATGTCTTTGGCCTGATCGTCGGGCAGATCGGACATCATGAAGTCGTTGGGGGCAAGCCATGCTTTTCCTTGCTCCCAGCAGACGCAGAGCGAGGTCGGGAACCCGAGCGTCTGATCGCACTGAAAGTCCGGGGATACGTGGATCATCAGCGTATCGCCGTCCTCGATGATGCGGTCAACCGCCTTTTGGAATTCATCGTACTTCATAGCTGCATTCCCATTCCTTCCTCGAAGTCTTCTCCTTCATCCGGGGCGTCATCCACCGAAGTGATGTTGACGTACTCTCCGATGACGCCGAGCGCCTTGTAATAGTCGCCGGACTCACGGATGCGGTCGCACATCTTCTTCGCCTGGTCTGCAAGACCGTTCTGCTTCAGAGTGCGGGACGCTATGCCCATCAGATTGAAGATGTTTCCGTCCTGACCGATCAGCGGACAGTCGGGCTTTTGTACTGCCTCTGCGGTCTGCTCCTTGGAGATGAAGCCGCCGAGCTTGTTCGGAACGTAATCCGAAAGCCAGGTGCCGCCGAAGTTTCCGTGCGTCTGGAGCCGTCACATGGCGAGCTTTCCCACGTCGAGTTCGACGTCATCCTTGAAGGGAAAGAGCAGGCAGGTCGAACCGTCATGCTCAAAGGTGGAGCAGTCGTGGAACCTTGTGCCGTTCAGCAGAATGCCGTCCTCCGTGAGCATATCATTGATGCCGTCAACCCATTCGTCGAGGCTGCCGCCGCAGCCCTGAAGGATCAAGCCTTCGGAGCCTTCCATCCGGCGAAGCTCATCTTTGGATATGGTTTTCACGCTCATAACTGCATGCCTCCCATCGTCTGAGATTCATCTTCGTCCTGGTCGAAGTCCGTATTGAGGAATTCCTCGATGGACATCTCATCGCCGAGGAAGTTGGGAGAGGAATTATCGCCAAATTCGATATATCCTTCCTCCCCGAAGATGATCGGCTCTTTGGTGATGATCGTTCCCGCGTGATTGACGGCAACACTCGGCTCGACGATGGCAAAGGCGATGGATTCGCCCTCGCGCAGATCGTACTTGTAAAGACCGTCCGGCAGTTCCTTCTGCGTAACACGACCGTTGGTGAAAAGAGCCGTCTGCCCAAGCACCTCGACGACCTCGAGCTTCTCGTCGGTCATGGCCTGCGTCTTCAGCTCTTTTGCTTCCGGCGCCTCTACGGGAACAGGCTCGAACAGGTGACCGCCACGGGTAGAGAGAATACCATAGTCGGTAATGCTTGCTCCGAGCCGCTCAACCAGCCGCTTGCCTTCGTTCTGCGTCAAGAGCGTATCCAGCCAGTGATCGTCAAAACGGACGTCGAGGTTGTGGCACACGTGGGTTTTGAAGAAGGAGGCGGCGTCGCTGTCGAAATATGACAGCTCATATTCGTTCAGCCTGTCTGCGGCTTCCAATGCGCCGTCTGCGTCATGAATGTTCTCTGCTTCGAGAATCGCCTTGAAGCGGAGCTGTGCATCGGTTCCCATTGTGAGGTACCGGTCTGCGACAGCGTTGAGCGCGTCAAAGGAAGCCAAATCCTCGACGGCAGCGGCAGTGATCTGCGGAATGCCGGATTCGAAGTCAAAGCAGGAGCAGTCCTCAATGGATTCTACGCCAAAGGCGTCCTTGACGATGGCATCCGCTTCCTCTCTCGGAATCGGAAGTGAGAGCCACAAGGCACCGGCTTCCGCTGCTTCGGGATCGTTGAGATCAGCAAGGCCGACCTTCAGCCTGAACACGCCGTCATCAGCCGCGGCAGGGATATTCTGTCCGTCGTAGACCTCGGGGATTTCATAATCGCCGGCGACCACATAGAAGCCGCCCCACAGTACGCCGCCTTCATTCTTTCGCTGAAGCTCTCCGATCCTGCGCTTGTCCAGCAGGTAAAGGGAGTTATCGGGGATGGCAGCGACGTCGGGATGGAGGTCGTTCTCAATCACGAACTGGCCGAGCTGCTCGTCGTTATGGATGTTCGAAGCGACCATCACGCTGTCGAGCCCGTAGGTCATGTTGATGAGATCCTTGACCGACAAAAGCTCGTCGGAGTCCACGTCGCCGAACCGCTGATCGAAGAGCGCCTGATAGATGATGAACTGCTCGTCGGAGAGAGCATCCAGGCGCTGGGCAAGGTAGTTCAGTTCCTCCACGGTAGTGGTGTCGAGCCGGAGGTGCTCGAGATCGGGAAGCGGATCGAAGCCGAGAAAGCTGATCTCTTGATAGGTCATTTCCTCTCTGCCGGTGATCCTCGCTTTCTGCATGGCGTCTCTGATCTGCTGGGCTGTGGCGGGAAGATCCAGCACAGCGTAGAAGGGTTCCCAGCCGAGTCTGCTCTCCGACGAGAGCTCGATTCTGATTTTGTCTCTCATAGGCAATTACCTCACTATTTCATACTTTTCATTTACTGCTTTGATTTTCTGTCCGATAGCAGAAATGACCGGCACAGATACGCTGTTGCCGGCCATCTTGTACAGGTGTCCGTCCTTCAGCCCGAGGGCGGCCGCCTTATTGAATTGCTCGTCGGAGTATCCCTGCAGACGCCAGCACTCAATGGGCATGAGTTTTCGGATTCTGCCTTTATGCAGGATTCCGTGCCTGTCTTGAGCGGTGATCGTAAACATCGGTTCGTCCGGCTCCTTGATTCGTCTGCCTTGCTGACGCACCTTTTCTCTGTCGGGCGTAAGAATCGCTCTCGGCGCATCCTCGATCAGCACGGCGGAGTGCTCGCCTCGGTGCTTGCTGACGCCGGAATCCTGACGGGCGGTGATGCATCGGGCAACGTCGGTCACGACAGGGTCGGCGTTCATGTCAATGAAATACAGACCTGTCTTGCCGCCCCAGCCTCCGCTGGTCGCCGCTTGGGTGCATGCTACTCCGTTGGGATCGTAAACCCTTTGCCCCTGGGCGCCGCCGATAAGTTGCCGGAGATGCGCCGCATTGCCGCCGCTGAGAGGAAATATTTGTCCGGCACATCGGGGATCAAGATATCCGACAATATACAGGCGCCGTCGCTGCTGGGGGACTCCGAAATATCTGCTGTTATGCACACACCATTCAAAATGATACCCCATTTCAATAAGCGTGGCGTAGATGGTTTCAAGCGTCTTGCCCCCGTCATGCGATAGCAGCCCTGGGACGTTTTCCAGAAGAAAAAATGCAGGCCGTTTGGCTGCAAGGAGTCGGGCAACTTCAAAGAACAGAGTTCCTCTTGTGTCTTCAAATCCAAGCCGCTTTCCCGCAACTGAGAAGCTTTGGCAAGGAAATCCTGCACAGAGCAGGTCGAAGTCGGGCATTTCGTCGGGATTGATTTTTCTTGCATCGTCACAGTAGTATTCTCCTTCCGTGTCATAGATGGCGCAGTACGCCATATTTGCGTGTTTGTCGATCTCACAGTGACCAATGCATTCAAACCCGCCGATAGCCTCCAAGCCTGACCGGAAGCCGCCGATACCGGCGAACATATCAAAAAAACGGATTGCCATAGGGCATCCGACCTGTTCCTTATGCTATTTGGTCACCTCACATTCCCATGGAAAATCCCTCGGACTCATCCTCGGATTCATCTTCATCTTCGTCCTCGTCGGAATCGTCCTCAAAGCCGTCCACGTCGGCTTCTTCGTCTATCTCGGCATCTTCCTCGTCCTGCTCGGAATCGTCGCTCACAGCCTCGTTCTGGCTCTCACGCTCGGTCTGATCCCGTTCCAGCTCGTCCTCAATGAGTCCGATGAGGAACTGCCGCTGAGTCATGTTGTTGCGCTGCAGGTAGTCCTTGATCCGCTGGAACAGATCCTCCGGCACCTGCACGGCGATGGTTCTTGTGTTTGCCATAGTGTTTCCTTCCTTCATCTGATTTTTCGGGTGGAGCTCGTCATCCAGTGCCAGACTGACGAACTCTGCCATAGTCATGCTGTGATCCCGCAGGTACTGACTGACCTCCGCGTGAAGGTCGGCGTCGATCCGCACGGTAATCCCTTTCTTTTCGCCGTTAGGCATTGTCCTGGCTCCTTTCCAAATAGTTTTTGAGAGCGGCTTCTACAATGTCCTCCAAGGGGAGCTCCGTTTCCGAAGCCAGCCGAAGAAGCGGTTCGGTAAGCTGGGACGGGATTTCGATTTCGAGTCTTTCTCCCATAGGCACCTCACATTCCCATGACGGGGCCGCTCTCGTCCTCGTCCATGTCTTCTGCCTGTTCCTCGGCAAGTTCCTCGTCTGTCAGCTTGCGGAAAGAGTCTTCGCCGGGGACGACGCCGAGGCTTCTGCCATTGTCGAAATCGCAGTGCAGAGTGCCGATGTCATCCACGACTCTGACCGTTCCTCTCGTGCCGCTTTCCACGGGGTTCGGATCGTTTCCCATGCCGAGAAGCATGATCCTCGTTCCGGGGGGATAGGTTTCCTTGTATCGCTGTGCCTGTCTGTGCAGGCGATCCCAATCGTTCATGTCGGGTACCTCCTTGTTCTATTCTGACATGCTTTGCTCACCGTCGTAGAGTTCCATTTCATATAGGATGCTTCCGTCATTCTTACGGGGATTCAACACTTGGATCTTGGAGCCGTCGAAACGGTAAGCACCGGCTTTATTGTAAGGCGACCAAAAGCCAACGCCATGATTGCAGATTGACCATTTGTGTTCCGGCTGACCCTTGATCTTGGAGTAGAATCCGTTGGTTTGCACTTTCGTCACCACACGGCTCAGCCCGACGATATCGGGATGGTATTGGTGCAAGGTCGTCACAAGCTCGGTTCCGAGCTTTATACGCCGCTTGAGGTCGGCAAGGCTCTTGATCTGAAGCGGCTTGCGGGCTTTCTTTTCTGCCGTCATAACTCCAACTTCACCCCGTACAGCTCGTTAGGCGACTGGTGGATCGTGAAGTCTGCGTCCTCGATGTTGTCGCAGTGATCATGCAGGAATTCTTCGTCTGCATCCGCTCTCATGGTGAAGTACGCAACTTCCTCGGGCGTTGCTTTGACGGTTTCGCCCTCGCCGTAGAGATAAGCCTCCACATGGACGCCGACTTCCTGCTCAGAAGCCAACTCATCCATGAAGTCTTCAAAGGCAGCCCAGCCTTCAAGATCATCTGCATCCCTCGGAATACCGGCGGTGAGAAATTCCACCTGATTATTGTCTGCGCTAAGCGTTACCGCGGAAAAGAGCACAGCCATATATCACATTCCTCCCATGTCCATACCCTCGTCCTCAGATTCCAATTCTTCGAGGAATTCATCTAAGGTTCTGTCGCTGTCGAAATAGACGAAGCCGCCGTTCACGAACTGACCGTCGTGTTCTTCGGCAAAGTGCTCACCGAAACCTGAGAAGTCGAAGTAGTCCTCCATCTCGATGTTCATCCCGTACTCATCCACGTTGTCCACGAGAAAGTGCCCGATGTCGGACTCATCCTTTGCATCGGAGAGAAATCCGAACTCTTCGAGATCTTCTGCGACGGCAGCAATATTGGCGGCACTCTTTACATCGGCAAGCTCAACAGCGGCGGTCAGCTTATCCCAATCCATATCGCCGGTATCCAGCGAGTGAAGCATCTTGTTTGCCGCATACAGTCCTTCACTGCGAATGATTCCTTCGATACGTTCCTCCCATGCGTTACCATCTCCGTTTTGGAGCGAGAATTTGATTTCACAATCTTGGTCAGACGGAGCACCAAGTCTTGCAAGCGCCTTTTTGATTGCAAGTTCTTCGCCGGGGAGCAGGATCAGTTCGGTACGGTCGTTGTAGCCGACCTCAGCGCTGGCGAGGGTGCTTTCGTAGTAGTATTCGGGAAAGGTCTGTCCGTCGTACACCTCGGTCAATTTCTCAAAGGGATTGTAGATGAGCAGCCCTTTTGCAGTGATCTGCGCCAGACCTCGGTCGATGAGTTCTTTGCCGATTGCGGCGTATTTCGGATCATCTTCATCATAGGCGGGAACGGAGCCTTCCGTGTTTAACACATACGCTCTGCCGATCTTTCCGTAGCTGCTGACATCTTGGCAAAGGGTGAAGCGGTTCAGATTAAAGGTCAGATTGATAAGGTCCTTCACTTCCCTGCTGTCCAGCTTGGTAATGCCAATGAGGAATTGGTCGTATTCGAGGGTATCAAAGCTCTCCATTCTTCTGGCGAGATAGTTCAGCTCATCCAGATTGACGTACCAGTTTTTCAGAGCCGAGAATTCCTCCGGCCAGTAAACCTCCGACACATAGACTGATTGCGCAGTATTTCTGCCTTCAACTGCGTGGATTTCAGCGAGTTTTGCGAACAGCTCGCTCTCGCTGATTGGGAAGCGGACGTCGATCTCGTGACCGGCGTTTCTGATTCTGATTTTGATCATTTCTGTGCATTCCTTTCCTTATACTTATACTAAATGGCCCCCAAACCGAATCTTCGAATTGCCATTGCGTTGCAAATGAGTGCGAACATCCTGGGTGCGACCAGCTCTGTATCGGCAAGGTCGCTGATCGTGATGTGCTTTGTCCCGAGGTAGAGATCCTTGGCGCAGCAGAGGAGGGTATATCCGTCCTCGGTGCTGTCCCTTGGCTTGAAGCTGTCGAACTTGATCTCGTTTCTCTCGACGAAGCGTTTGATTTGCATCCACAGCCTGTGTTCAGCAGTCAGCAGATAGATTGCTGCCATCAGTGCGAAGTTTTTCTTGTTGAGTTTGCGGACGGCCTCGTCGAAAGCCAAGCGGTGTTTTTCATTTCTGAAGTTCATAGGTAGTTCCTCACTTTCTCTGATGAATTGATTGAGCCGTCTGCGAAAGGCGGCGTTGTGGATGTCCTTCATGGTTTCGCTCATTACCTCGGATCGGTTTGCTGCTCCGGCAAGGATTCGTTCCTCGATGCAGGGGCAGCTATCGGCTGTGCATTTTCTGCAGTAATACAGGCAGTACCTGCAGTCGCACATTTCTGCTGTGTACGCAAAATAGTGACGCACCATTGTGCCGCCTCCTTGGGGGAGGAATCTTGGGACGGCTGTCATCATCCGTTCCAACGCTTTTTGCTGGGGTGAATCTGAAAAGATCATTGTCTTGCTCCTTTTCTGTGAAATAAAAAAAGAGCCAACCGTTTCTTGGCAAAACGATTGGCTCCGAGGGCAACAAAAATCGGCAGGTAGTGCTTATGACTATCTGCCGTCCTTGTTCTGTATTCTGTTATTGCTTGGGTTCGTATCTATCCTCAAAGGGAAAAAACCGATTTTACATCTACGATTTTGAAGCTCCGAAAAACGGCTTTTGGGCAGCAAAAAAGCCCGATTTTATCGGGCTTTTTGCGGGGTACATCTTTTTCGTACCCTCTTGATGGTGGGGGAAGGTGGATTCGAACCACCGAAAGCACTGCTAACAGATTTAC
>OKSA01000186.1_pt1 | contig 60392 bp, 72 predicted proteins | sample 1601181 | NCBI WGS metagenome assembly OKSA01 (sample SAMEA3541538, study PRJEB24748) | human gut metagenome | biome: human gut; feature: human-associated habitat; material: faeces | place: China | collected 2012
ATACTCCCTTTATGGTGGCCTGTGCAATTTTTGCATATCCCACTATTACACTATTCAGTAATTCCAAACCAGTATTTTTTCAATCTATCCGACCCTATTTCATCAATTACTTTTTCTGCTATTTCTTTGCTTTCAAAATAAGGGATTCCAACATTTATTTCATATTCTGCATCATATACTACACCAGTATCAGTAATATTATTATGACTATAATACAAATACCAATTTTGCTCTTCATCCCTAAAAGGCCTGCTATACTTCCTCATAATTGCCTCAATCTTACGTCTTTCAACTTCAAATTCAGCTTCTTCTCTTGTTAAAAAAGCATTACCAGTCTCTCTAACATATTTATCATATATAGCGTTAAAACAGCTATCTTCAATAAAACCACTTGCTTCAATACGATAATACTCTTTTCTATCTTTTGTTTCTAAATCCCATATAGTATTAGGCTTCTGCTCTGCCTCTGCTTTTTTAACAATAAGCTCTTTTATATCTTCCCAGTTGTCATCTATTATTTTTCTAATATCATTATTCATTTTTTTAACCTCCTATTTTCCCTGACTATCAAGCCACTCTTTTAATTTCTTTAAATGTCTATCATATAATCTTTTTGTTGCGATTAATTGTGCTTTATAATCATCAGTTGGTGAGTTATCTATATATTTGTCTATACTGCATATTTCTGCTTCCAAATAAAACACAGCATATTTAATTGCAGCTATTTGCAAACTATAATCTAGATCCATTGTTTCATCTCCCTTGTGTATCTTCCCATTTTTATAAATATTCTTAGGTTATCAACTAATAGTTGACAGCCACTTTTAACTTTGTAAAAACTTATTTATAAAGTACACTTGCCCCTTACCAGTTACCTTGGTAGTTTTAGTTAACCTTACTGATCCATCAGGATTTAAGTGTGTTCTTTCCTTAACTTCAAATAACTCTAAGTCCATGGCTCTCTGCGTTGGCATATTATAACTTTCACCACTTCTACTTATCAGGTATCCATTAGCTCTTAACCACTCAAATAATCTATTCTGTCCTATGTCATAGCCATTCTGTTTGATTAGCTTGGCTAAGTCCCCTATTAGTATCGTCTGCTTGCTACTTGCTACGCTATCAGCAAATAATACCTTGGGTTGATTAGCTTGGTTGATAAGTTCCAGTTGTTCCCTTGCCTGTCTTTCTTCTTTTAGCTGTGTAGCCATCTTGATTAGTAAATCAGGATTATTTAAAAGTTCGTCCGTCGCATACATTCCAGTCTTGCGTATATCCGGTAATACCTTACTAGTCACCCACTTTTTAAACTTCTTTGCCTTTTCTAACTTGCTTCCCATAATTAGGCTATACATCCCTGATTCATTTATAAGCCAACCACCCCTTTGGCCTAAACTCGATAACGAATCGTTATTGAGTTTATCTTCAGGGTCTACATGGTCTGTTAACGCTTTACTGGGGTTAGAATAACCTAATGCGCAAGCTATGTCCTTGCCAACAAAATAAGGCTCATTATTTATCGTTACAGTCCTTATCAGCCCAAATTCAAGGCTGCTAAATTGTTTGTAGTTACCCATTCTACCAATCCTCTCTTCCCAATAACTCATATCCTAATACTCTGCCAGTTACTGGCAAATCACCATTATAGGTTAAATCATCTCCAACACTTTGATTAAATATCTGCTTACAACCGCTTAGCATATCAATGGTATATTTAATCTCTTTAACATATAATTCTCCATCACAGAATAATGCCCATTGAACCTTAAAACCTATATTCTCATCTATGCAGTCGTCTATAAAATTTAATAGTTTTTCCTTTTCCGTCATCTTCATCACCAGTCATATTTTACTTTTTTCTTTAGTCCTTTTTTATTCTTCCAATTTCTCACGGATCCATCACAGGCATAGGCCCTTGACTCAACATTCACATGTCTTTTGTTCCTAATAGCTTCCCTTTCATCATTAAATGCCTTGTACTTATCGCATTTATCATGGCATCCTGATTGTCTATCTGTGCAGCCTTTACATGGTACTTTCATATTCCCATACCTCTTCAATGTATATCTCAACTCTTGGATTATGCTTGTCATATAAGACCCTAGACCCATCATGAGAAGCTACAATGTTCTTGTTGTCATCCTCTAGAACACCTGCATCTACCAATATGTCGCAGGTTGCTTCCAGTAGATTTACAAGGTCTACCCTGTGACGTGTTGGCATGAAATATAAGCACCTAAGATTAATCGCCCTGTTTATCTTTTGCCTATAGTTTCCTGATATCTGTTTTAGGCAGTCTTTCCTGTAATCAACATAGGCCTTAGATGGTAAAATTCTAGGTCTATTCCCCATCATTACCAGTCTTTGACTGTTCTTTTTGGTGATAGGTCTGCCATATATTGTTATGGCCATTATTCTGTCAAATTTATTCATTTTGCCACCTTTCCAGCCTTTTGTTTGCCCCCTTGGATATAAGCATATACTCATCTGCCATTTCCATGAGTCTACTTGCTATCCCCTCGTCTATTTCAATAAGCCTACTTGGTCCCATTTCCGATGTAACTATTACTGGCATGTCAGCTAGATATCTTGAATTTATAATCTCAAACATGATATTTATATCTGACTCTGTTACCTTGCCCTTGTATAGATCGTCGATATATAGGACCTCTGCCCTTTTAACTGATTCTATCAACCCCTGGTATTCTTCCCTATCGGTTATAGACTGCTTAATTTGAGTCATAAAGCCCCTGTAGTCTATGTATTTGACTTCAACACCCTTGGCAAGTAGGTTGTTGGCTATTGCCATTGCTAAGTGAGTCTTGCCACTTCCCACTTGCCCTAATATCATAAGACTTCTAGCATCTGCATGGGCTTTGGATTTAACATAGTCTATACAAGCATTCTTGATATCCTTGTTGGCTTGTGTTTCCACAAAATTACCAAAGCTTTTAGACTTGAACTTATCAAGAATTCCTGATCTAGCTAAGGCCCTTTCGTGGTCTCTTTTAGCCTTGCACGTGCATTCAACCATCACTTCTATACCATCAATGATTTTTGGAATGTATTCCAGGTCTTCGCATTTAGGGCATTTATAAGTCCCTGTCTCCAAAGTCGTAGTTGCTCCACTTGTCTGCTTTGCCTGTAGTCCCCTCATTCGCTTGGCCCAGTCTATTTGATTCAATAGCCTCACCGCCTTCCAAATCTAGATAGTCATATATACCAGTCCTGAAGAAGGTGTCCCCTTGCTTATACCTCAATTCTTTAAACCCTGATGCCTTCTGCTTCTCAATATCTGCCTTGTAGGTCGCTATTGCATTGAGTACCTGTTGCTCTGTATAGCCTTTTAGCAGTTTTTCAATGCTCTTCATAGCGTGGATCTTACCTTTCTTCACCGGATAGGCTGCCCATATTCTCCCCTGTATTTCAGATTTGAGTTCTGCATGTGCATCAGCAGATGCAGTATATATATTATCTTTACTTTTCTTTTCTTTACTTTTCTTTTCTTTGTATAAATTCGTATTACATTCGTTATACGTTTGTAATACGTTCGTATTACGTTCGTATTCATCATCATTTCTTTTATTTTTTTCTTTGTCCCATCTTTTATTGATAGATTCCTGTGCTTTCAACCTTTTCAGGTCTTTGATATTCATTCGTTCCATGAAGCTTTTAGAGTAAAAAACGTCATCATCAACTATAAACAAATCATAATCATTAATTACTTTTTTGACTTTTTCTTCATCAACACGAAGATCATATGCAATCATCATATAATCATTTTTGCTTATATAATCATCTTCTTCACGTAGCCTTTCAAGAATCATGAAGTATATTGCATATCCCTCAGCTCCTAAATCCATTCTTACTTTTAATAACTTGTCTGAATTTCTTGCATTGCTATCGTGTGAGAAGTATGATTTATTTGTTTTCAACTACCTCACCTCCTGAATAAGAGTTAGTGAGGCGGTGTATTTGCTCTGTAGTATATCGTATATCAAATTCGCTATAGTCATTCCTATAGCCATTGGCAACCTGCCATTCTAATTTATTAATAGCTAACTTTTCCGCCTCTTTTATTGTCATTATTTCGCCCCCTTAACCGGTGCATTTTCTATTCCCGCTATAAGCTCGTCATACTCTGCCATGGTCAATTCTTTGGCACTATTCTTGCCCTTCTTGTGGATTGACTTATCTATATCTGCCTTACTATATCCCTTGCTACCACCTATTGCGTATAACCTTGATAGTTGGCTTTCAGTAACTAGCTTATCTGCCTTACCTGACCCTGCACCAGGTCTTGATGTTTGCTTATTTGCATTTTCTCTTGTTTGTTTTTGATACTCGTCTGTGTCAGGATCCTTTGTATCATCTATCAGAAATAAGCCATTTAATGCATATTTTCTAGCATATGATGAACTCGTCCCAGTTACCTGCGCTCCGTCCATTCCTTTTTTTGATTCTTCTTCTCTCGCAAATGCGCAATTTGTTATGTGAGTTTCGCCATCTGATATAGTACATGTCGCCCTGATGTAATATCTATCCCCTATATGCTCCATGGTGTCACTTAGCATAAGGAATAAGCCATATTTAGCTAGAATCGGCTTTAGAGCCTCAAGGATATCCTCACAACTCCTGTAGTTATACTTGCCGAAGCTATTGTATTGCCCTTTTGGTGCTTTTAGTTCCTCTTGCACCTTGGTTAATTTTTCGTATATAGTCATTGCCCTACTCCTTCTTAGTCTTAGGCATTACTAGGCTATCTTCAAATAACAGATGCACTCCCTGAATTTCTAACCCCTCTTTTATAGCTTTTTTGATAGCTGTTTTATCTTCCTTAACCTCTGTTTTAGTAATTTTGTATTCATCAGGTATCTTTGCAAAGTCATCAACAACTACCTTACCAGTACCTTTTCTAACTGTCATGTTCCCCAGGTGTGTTTCAATCTTCTTCACTTCCATTGCCTGCATGCACTCAAGTGCATATTTCTTAATGCTATCTATTCTAGCCTGTTTCTTTACTTTCAGGTCAGCTAGCCTTTTTCTTTCAGCTTCAATATTTTCTATCATCATTTCATTAGCTCTTACTACTGCTATCAGACCTTCTGACTTAGCCTGTACTAGTTTTTGAACTGTAGTCTTAATCTCTTTTACCTCTTCCGTTGCTTCGCTGTCCCCTGCCTCTTCTAGCCTGTCTAGCAAGCTTTCTAATTCCTTTATGTCCTGCCCTAACTCATATAATGTACTCATATTTACCTCCCTGTTTCTTAAAATGGACCATGATCCATTGTTAATATTTCTTGTTCTAAATCGTATTTATCTTTTTTTAACTGCTTGTTTTCATCTTCAAGTGCCTTGCATTTTTCTTCAAACACATCTACTTTAAACTCAAGCAGACTTATATGCCTGTTCTTTTCTTTTACAAGTTCTTCAAGCAGTTCTTCAGTGCTTTTCATTTTGTTTCTCCTGTGTTATAATTAAATTGGTTATTTTGATTAGTCGGCTATTTTAGTCGGCTTTTCATTTATAATCATCAAGCTTTACATCTTTGATATATAAAATTTCAAGGTCACCTTTTTTAACACTGTGCCTAATATGTGTTGGCCGAATTGACACAACGACCGATTCATATGCGTTTAGGTAGTTTTTTAAAACCCTATCTTCATATGCCTGAACAGTGATTTTAGGCTTATACCCAGTCCACAAATCAACACTGAATACCCCTATTGACTTAAAATACTTCATTGTGTTTGCCAGTGATTCAATGTTTTTATTAAATTCGTCAACATCTATAGTATTTCTATCCTCAACCCCTTCAAGGTCAAGGTTTAATTCTCTAATCTTCTTCACTTCTAACATCTCCTACATCTTCAAATTTAATTGCATCCAGCAATTCGATTGAATCCTTTAAACGATTTTTTATTTTATCCACACATTCGCGGGTTTCGTGTATACAGTTATCAGATTGCAATTTTAATGCAGTGGGAATTCCTGTGTTAAGTGTACTTTCAAGTATCCTGGATATTGCAATTAAAATCTCATCTATCTCTCCTCTTTTCTTTGTTCCTAGAATTATGCTTTTATAAAAATTAATCATTCTTGATTACAACTCCTTAACCTTAAATATTCTGCCACTTACTCCAAGCCATCTTGATATACTCTAGCCCTATAAGGCTTGCATACCAAATTGCACCTAAAAAATCATCTATAGCCCTCATCTCTTATCACCTCTCACTTATCCCATATCTTTCATAAAAATACTCTCTAGGCACTCTAGCCTGAACAGTTCTATACCCTTTAGCCTGCAACTCTGCGTTTAACTCTCGTATTATCTTGTAGCCGGTACATATCTTCCGGTCTAATATAGTACTAATTTCATCAGCTTTAATATAATAATCTTTCATTGTCTCACCCCTTAACATACTTATATATTTTCAATCTCCTTGTGCTATAATTTACTTACAGGCTTATTCGCCGAGTATATAGAAAGGAGATTTTTTTTGTATGGGTAAAAACCAACATGTAACACCTGCTAAAGGTGGAGGATGGAATGTAAAAGGAGCTGGTAATTCAAAGGCTACTAAGCACACTACTACAAAATCCGAAGCTGTTAAGGTTGCTAGAACCATCTCAAAGAATCAAGGCTCAGAATTAGTGATTCATGGTAGAGATGGAAAAATACAATCTAAAGACAGCCACGGTAAAGATCCTTTTCCACCTAGAGGGTAATCCTACATAGGCTTCACCCTAACCCTATAACCTTTTATGCAATCTATATTTTCATTCGTTATAGTTGCTATGGTTGTAGGGTTTTCTTCGTCTGTTTCAACTACAATATATTCATAGTCCATTCTCTCATCCCCCTTATTATTGATTATGTTCTTTTCCTCTCTGTATGATATAATTGTAATAACTATATCAACTCGGAGGTTTAACTATGATTGACTACGAAGAAATAAGACAATCCATTCATCACAGCGATAACTTAAAAGTCGAAGAAATAATTAGAATCTATGAACTTATAAAGTTGAACGAACAACATTATGAAGAGCTTAAAAGAAACTCTATTCTTTCAACTAAAATAGCTATCGCTACTTTGCTTGTATCTGCCTTATCTCTCATTACTGCACTAGTGAAATAATCTGTATAAGGATACCGCTAGCGCTATATTAGCTATAAAGAAACTTATTAAAGCTAGCGGCAAATCCTTATCATCTTTAAACCACTTCATCTCTTATCACCCCCCTTATTGTTGATTATGTTCTTTTTATCTACCTATGCTATAATTAACTTATCAGCATTGCTGAAATTTATAGAAAGGAGAATTATAATGGAAATCAACAGAGCTAAAATATACTTCGCTGACGGATATAAGCTAACACTCAATAATGGTGATTTAATACACCTTATAAAACAAGGTATCAAGCTATCCTCCATTAAATTAGAGAAATCTGACAAAAATTTCATTCTATCATTGCTTCAAATACTTAATCAGTGTGACTATTTTTACTTAGATAATGACACTAAAACTATTTACAAAGAATCATCTATAGTAAAAATTAAATACATTGATAAACCAAATTTTGAAATAATGTCTGACCTATAATTAAAGGTCAACCAAAAGAGTACAATGGCAGTTGTGCTCTTTTTCTAATTTTTTGATAAATTCCATTGCCTTTTTTAAGTCATCTAACTCGTAAATATCCATCCGTATTTCTACCTTTGTTTTTCTTTTAAACCACTTCATCTCTTATCACCTCACTTTCTAACTGTGTTCGTGTTCTTTTCTCCTTATGCTATAATTAAAGTATCAGCTTTTGCTGAAATCTATAGAAGGGAGAACATACCCATGACTGATAACGTTAATAAAATCTTAAAACGTTCACTTGAATACATGAAACAAAATGGTTCTGACAAAATCGTACTTCGTTCACGAAATCAAGATGAGCTAGTAGCTTTCATCAATACTTTCCCACGATTGATTGATGAAGGGTTTATCATCCCTATTAGCGACAACTATGATTTGAACACATATGACATAATCAAAGACACCTTGTTTGAGTTTAAGTTGACTTACAAAGCTATGAGTTATTGTGAAAGTCAAAACTTAAAATAACTTGATATCTTTCAGTCTCAGGAATGAATAATACTTTTACCAAGTTATTCGTTAATTCCTTAGGTGTGAGCTTGTTGATTTCAGATTTTAGTTCTTTGCATACTAACTCATCAGCAAGCTCTTTTTCATTTTCATAATAAATCGCTATTAAATCTTTCACCTCTCATCACCCCCTTATTGTTAGCTATACGGTTTTCCGTTATTTGATTTTAAAAAAAATCTCATCAGCTTCTGGAATTGTACATCCAAAAAGTTCACATGCCTTAGATATTTCTATCTGATTAAATGGTACTTTATTGGCTAGTCTCTGAGATAAACTAGTGTTGGATATTCCTATAGCTTTAGCAAAATTTTCTTGAGTACCGCATTTTTCTTTTATCAGTCCTCTTAATTTGTTGTAATCATATCTAACTGTCAATTTAATCACCCCTTTCTTTTATACGGTTTTCCGTTTAATTATATATTACACTACATTTTTGCACATGTCAACAGTTTTCTGTATTTTTTATTTTTTTATCTTTACTTTTTATACGGAATACTGTATAATCCATATTAAGAAAGGAAGTGATTATATGATAGAAACTTTTCATACAAGATTTAAGAAAGTTTTAGACGAAAGTGGCATAACCCAGACTGAACTTTCCAAGTTGACTGGTATTCGTGCATCATCTATTTCTGATTACTATAATGGTAAGTACACACCTAAACAGGACAAAGTAACCTTAATTGCTAATGTTTTAAATGTTAGTCCTTCATGGTTATACTGTACTACGAACGAAAAACCAAAAGAAAGTAGACCTCTTCCTGAAAATCTTAAACCTATAACTAAGGTAAATAGAATCCCCATTGTAGGGTCTATTGCAGCAGGAAAGCCCATATTGGCTGAGGAAGATATAGAGTCTTACCTTATATTAAATCAAGAATATAAGGCCGATTTTGCCCTTAGCATAAGAGGGGATTCAATGATAGATGCTGGTATAAATGATGGGGACCTAGCACTTATAATTAAAGATAGGCCCGTATCCAACGGTGAGATATACGCTGTGCTAGTGGACGGTGAGGCTACACTAAAGAAAGTCTATAAGAATGATGACTACCTTACCTTGCAGCCTTGTAACAGCAGGTATGAGCCGATAATGGTTAAGGAAAAAGATGACCTATATATAATTGGTAAGTTGTCTGGTATAGTTAGGAAGTATTAGGCTGATTAGAGAGAGGAGTGGTGATTTAATGGACGATAATACAAAATTGATAGATACTCTTGTAAAAAAGAGTATCGAAGCATTTTTATTAGGACTTGAAATTTATAACAAGCCTACTATCAAGTACAGAATTGAAGGTTTCTCATTTTTTATGATAAATGCTTGGGAACTTATGTTAAAAGCTGAATTAATAAAAAGAGGTCAAGATATATATTTTAAAGATGACTCTGAAAGAACTATAAGTGTTAGTTCTACCATTGCAAAAATATACTCAGATAAAAACACAAAAATAAGACTTAATTTAGAAAAGATTGTCGATTTAAGAAACATTAGTACCCATTTTATAACTGAAGATTATGAAATAAAATATGTAGCTTTGTTTCAGGCCTGCGTATTGAATTTTGTAAACGAAATAAAAAGGTTTCATAGTATTAGTATGGAAGATTATATATCTCAAAATTTTCTTACAATATCAGCCAACTATGAACCTTTAACTAATGAACAAATACGATTAAAATATTCTCCAGAAATTGCCGAAAAACTAATAAAAAAAGGGAATGAAATTGATATTCTTAGCAAAGAATATGATTCTGATAAGTTTTCTATTGGCATTAAACAAAAACTATACATAACTAAAAAGAAAGCAGATTCAGATTTTACTGTAAGTATTTTGGATGGTTCCGATAATAAAGTGTCTATAATAAAAGAATTAAAAGATCCATCCAACACTCATAAATATACTCATTCTAACGTCGTCACAGTTATTTCAAATAGGTTGAGTAAGCATAAAATTAAAATAGATTATGAAAAGGGTTTTAATACTTATGTACTAAAGCTATTCATTGATTTTTACAATATAAAGCAAAATGAAGAATATTGCTACATACATATAATAGGTAAAACTTCTCACTATACTTATTCAGATAAATTAGTAGATTTTATCTTCTCTGAAATAAAGAAAAACCCAAATAAATTTTTTGAAAGTTTAAAAAATACACAAAAAAAGATAACCCCAGGCACATAGGAAATGCTCAATGGTAAATTTACCATCTACCCCATTTTGGGACCCAGCGTTTGTCCTTCACAAGTTATCTTTGTTAACATAAGTATAGCATACAAAATATCTTTTTTCAATAAAAAAAGAAGTAGTCAGAATCTTGGCAAATCAACTACTTCTTACAGAGTATCACAGGCCTATAATAGGTCCTTTTGTGATACCTACATTATATCATGAAGGTAGGTGTAATAACAATGACAGTATTTAAAAACAAAGAAACTGGTAGGTGGGAAGTATATGCCAGATACAAAAATTACAAAAATGAAATAAAACAAAAAAGAAAAACAGGCTTTGAACGCCGTAAAGATGCCCAACAGTGGGAAGAACAATTTCTTAATAAGTGTCAACACGATCTAACATTAGAAATGGCCCTTGAAGAATATCTTACATACATGCAATTAAAAAGAAGATCCTCAACTTGGCGTAATAAAAAATGGTACTCTAAAAATTTGCTATCAATGAAAGACCTATTCATAGAAGATATAACACCAGCTACTATTTTAGCTTGGCAAAACGATTTAAAATCTATGGGCAAAACCAACAATACTATAAATATGTCAACTGAAATATTATATAGTATTTACCAGTATAACTGTAAAATGCACAATAAACAGTACAACCCTGTTCAGGCAATCGAAAGATTAGAAGTTGATAAAAAAGAAATGCAAATTTGGACGGTAGAAGAATTTAACAAATTTACCGCCCTGCTGCCTTCACATGAGCAGGTAATAGCCTTTAGAATACTTTTCTATAGTGGAATTAGATATGGTGAATTACTGGGGCTTACGATAGAAGATATACATGATGATTACATAGATATTAATAAATCCTATGACTATAGGGACAAAATGCACGTTAAAACCAAAAATAAACAGTCTATACGAAAGGTATATATGCCTAAAATTATCATGAATGAAATAAGAGATTACATATCAACATTTTATAAACCAACACCTGCACTACGATTATTCCAACATTCAACTAATACATGGTTACAAAGTCAAATGAGACGTACTTGTGCTAAACACCATTTAAAACGTATTAGAGTTCACGATCTTAGACATTCGCATGCTAGTATGCTAATTAATAACGGCGTTGATGTATATATAGTATCTAAAAGATTAGGGCATAAGAATATACTAACCACTATAAATGTGTATTCTCATTTATATGAAGAAAGAGAAACGGAAGTACTAGAAGTGTTAGACTCGTTGGTAGAAAACGAATAGAAAAAATAATCTATAATAAATTTTGCTACCAAAATGCTACCAGCTAGGCGATTAACCTAGCCGGACATATTGATATATCTATTATTTAGCACCTAGTGCTGCCATAGTGATATAGTTATATGGCTGGTTGAAGTGAGGTAGGAAGAATATATCTAATAGAGCAAGTCTATCGATAGTTACCTTCTCCTGGATAGCCAATGAGAACATGTGGATACCCATTGACATATCGTATTCTGATGCCATCTGAGCACCTAGAACTACTCTAGTCTTCTTGTCATATACTATTCTTATCTTAACATCTGGATTAGTTGTTTCTATGAATGCTGGCTTCTGAGTATCTTCAAAGTCAGTGTATTCAACTTCAAGACCTAGCTTTTCAGCCTTAGCAACAGTTATACCAGTAGAAACCATCTTTAGGTCGTAGATACAGATACCATTTGATCCCTGAACACCTATAGATTCTATTGAAGTACCAGCTGCATTATGAGCTCCAACAATACCACTTCTTACTGCATTTGTAGCAAGTGCTATGTAGTTAGTATTGTCTATTGTATTGTCGAATACAGTAGCACAGTCACCTATAGCATAAACATCCTTCATGCTAGTTTCCTGCTTCTTGTTTACTAGGTATGATCCATTCCTGAATAATTCTAACTTATCCTTACCTAATGCATTGTTTGGTCTGAATCCTATTGAAAGGATAACCATATCAGCCTTTATTTCCTTCTTGTCAGTTACTATTGAAGAAACCTTACCGTCAGTTCCCTTAATTTCCTGAACTGCCTGACCAAATTCAAGGTTTATATTATGGCTAGCAAGATTTTCCTTCATCAAGCTAGTGAATGGTTCATCATAGTAAGCTGGAAGACAAGTATCAGCTATATCAACCATAGTTACAGTCTTTCCAAGTCTTTCAAATGCTTCTGCTAATTCTACACCTATGTAACCTGCACCAACAACTACTATATCCTTAATTTCAGGATTTTCTAGCTTTTCTATAACTTCTGCAGCGTTCTGGAATAACTTAACCTGCTGTACATTTTCTAAATCCTTACCAGGTATATTTGGTACTATTGGAAGAGAACCTGTAGCTAGTATGATCTTGTCATATGAATCTTCAACTTCAGTTCCATCCTTTAACTTAACATATACCTTCTTTGCATCAAAGTCTATATCATGTACATCAGCTTCCATGTGTACCTTAGCACCCATAGCCTCTAACTGAGCCTTATCAGCATAGAACAAACCATCTGGCTTTGAAATCTGCTTACCTATCCAAAGAGCCATACCACAACCTAAGAATGATATGTTATTATTCTTGTCATATACTACCAACTCATGTTCTGGATAGTTACTTAAAATTGTTCTAATTGCCGCTGTACCAGCGTGATTTGCACCTACTACTATAATCTTACTCATATTTACCTCCATAATGTCTTTTACCAGCATCCTTACTTTACGAATTGCAGGATTACCATAATTTGATTTGTTTTGTTTTTTTTATATAAATTGACGTCAAAATTTACTCTGTTATGGATTTACCCTTGTAATTGTTTTCATAAACATTTTTTTCATAAAAAAGAAACATTTTCTCAAAATATTTTTCTTTTAAGACTGATAAGCCTTGTATTGCAATGCTTACATTCTATAATATTTTTTGAAAATTTTTTTAGATTTGTGATTTTTTTGTTATAATTCAGGAAAAATTAGCACAAAAGACCCTTCAAAGAAGAGAAAATAAAAACTCCCTCAGAAATATCCAAGGGAGTTTACTCACTCTATTAAATTCTATATTGTATTATAACTATATCCTACTCTGGTATTATAACTAGGGTACACTTAGCATGCTTCAATACATATGCTGTACAAGAACCTATAATCCTAGTCAAGCCCTTCTTAGTTGACTTAGTCATTACGATTATGTCGATTCCAAGTTCCTCAGCACGTCTTACGATCTCATCACCTGCATAGCCAAAAGTAAAAGATGCCTCTGTCTTAAATTCACTAACTACATCTCTAGCCTTATCTAGTAGTTCCCTACCATTCTTTTCAGAAGTCTTAATCTCATCACTCATAGAAATTCCATCTATGAAAACTAGTTCCTTTACATTTATAATATGTAGTTCTACTTTATCAGGTGAATAGTTCTCTTTAATAAAATTTAAAGAGTGCATACTTCTCTCTGTTCCATCTATAGGAACCAATATTTTCTTAGTTGTCATAAAAAAACACCCCTTTCAGCTAATTGCAATATAATAAGTTTCGCTTATTTATTACTTACTTTAATTATACAACCATTTACTAAAAAGGTCAAATAAAAAGGTAGCCGAGTTCAATTGGCTACCTTTTTACTTTTATTAGTTTATCTTGAGTTATTTTATGTGCATTATTAGTTTACCCAAACAGATTTTGTTTAAGCAAATTTTATCAGCTTTTTTTAATTTCTTAGGCGAGCTTCTTCCTTCCAACTAAAGAACCTATTAGACCTGCTATTATAGCTGGTATTACCCAGTTGAATCCTAAATTAGCCAATGGAAGCTTATTTATGAAGTCAAGAGCAGGAACCTTAGTAGAAACTAGTGTTAATATACTAATGATTAATGTCAAATATGCTGCAAACCTATATACATTAGGGTTCTTAACCTTACTTCTGGCAATAGTTAATACTATTAGAACTATTGTAGGAGGGTATACTATAGCAAGTATCGGGTTGGCAATCATTACCAAACCAGCAACGCCTATTGTAGCTGCTCCTGCTGAGAATACACATATTATTGCAACGAATACTGGATAACTAACCTTGTTCTTTGTAAGACTTGAAAGGTATTCTGCACTTGCAGATGTCAAACCTATAGATGTAGTTAAACATGCCAATGATACGGCTACTGCCAATACAGTCTTACCTGAGTTACCTAATAACATCTGAGTTATGTTTACTATAACCTGAGACTTCTGGGCATCAACACCATACATAGTTGATACTGTTGAGCCTAGGTAAGTTAGTCCTCCGTAGATTACGCCTAGACCTATACAGGCAACTATTCCAGCCTTTATAAGTAGACTTACCTGGTCCTTAGGTTCAGTATATCCCTTTTCTCTAAGAGTCAGGATTAATACTGCACCAACAGCTAGTGGGACGAAACAGTCCATAGTCTGGTAACCATCAGTTATACCCCTCTGGAATATATTAGCTATCATAGGCTCTGCAACTGGTTGACCCAATGGTGATATTACACCCTTTACTATGATTACTAGTAGGGCGATTATCAAGAATGGTGTCAAAACCTGACCTACTATATCTATAACCTTAGATGGTCTAACTGTCAATACAAATGTCAATGCAAAGAAGACAGCAACAACTAGAAGAATTGGTGTATTCTGTCCAAGAATTGGCGTTATACCCATCTCATATGTAGTTGCACCTGTTCTAGGTATTACTAATAGGGGACCAACACACATGATATCTGCAAAACTTAATAAAATTGCAGGACCCTTACCTATCTTTTCAAATAACTTCATAATATCACCCTCACATAGGGCTATTGCTATAATTGCTAATAAAGCCAAACCTGCATCTGCAATCGTGAAACCAGCAAATGCTACAAACCAACTTGGTCCCGATATAATTCCCAAATATGGTGGGAATATCAAGTTACCTGCTCCAAAGAACATGGCAAATAGGGCAAAGCCAAATGTTATGATGTCTTTAAAATTACCTTTTTTTGTCATAAAAGCTCCCTTCCGTACTTTCTCAGCATTTTTCTGCTTTTGTAAATTAATACTAAAAAAGAATATTCTTTATTTTTTATTTATTAATAATATTATAATTTTATTTTTATTAAGTTGTCAAGGGTTTTTTTATAAATATATAAAGACTTTTACTTTTATTTTTTCACCGCTTTCAAAAAAATATTTTTTTAATTTTAGATAAACCAATATAATTTAAGATAATTTAGGATTTTCACTTTTTAAAAGATGTTTTTATAAAAAAGAAAGATACCCATAAGTATATAAGGTATCTTCCCCGTTTTCATATAACCAATAATTGTTTTTATATTTTATATTTTCTTAACTAGTCTATATCCTGGATAATACTTGCATCTCCATCAGAACCTGATGATGAATTGTTATCCGTATTAGAAGACCCAGTTGTGCCTGATGATGAATTGTCTGAATTTGACCTATCATTTGACTTAGATGATGTAGTAGATCCCTTGGAGCTTACACCCCAGATCTTCCTAATCTCATTTTTCAATTCATCAAATGACCATGTCTTGTTAGTATTAACTATACTGTTAGGGTCATTTATCAAGAAGTCACCGTTTTTATTATAACCCTTGATGACTATGATATGGCCTCTCTCAGTAAATATACCCGGCTTAACGCTAACGATTAGGATCTTTTTATCATCCAAGGCCTTCTTCATCTTTGCTTCTACAGGGATTACATCCTGAGATTCCAGGCCAAACTTAGACAAGCCTGCTTCAAACAACTTCCAACTAGTAGAGTTGTCAGATGATACATAACCATTTTCCTGGCTATACTTTGCTATATCATAAGGGTTGACAGTCGAACTAGAATCAAAGTGTCTGATTACCATAGTTAATGATGTTGGTCCACAACCTGTAAGACCTATAATATCCTTACCATATGGCCTATAGCCCCATCTTCTATCCCACTGCAAGAATAGTGGAACATTGCCATCTACATAATAACTTGAGTTTATATCTGAAGACAACTTCCTGTTATTGTACTTTTCCCTATCCTTGTAGCTATATACAAAGTCAACAGTTTCATAGTTTCTAGCAACTAGGTCTATCAAACTATCCGGATATGAATCTATATTCTTGATTATATAGTCTAATCTTTCAGTTTCCTGACTGTTTAACTTACCCTTGATAGCCTCCAACTTCTTAATCTTTTCTTCCTTAGTTAAAGTCTTAGCAGGAGTTGTTGTCTTTGTAGTCTTTTTCTTATCAGTAGACTTATTCTTGTCATTTACCTTAGTAGTCGTCTTTGTAGGTGTATTAGTGCCTAGCTTATGCTTTAACATGTCTATACCAGTAGCCACCAATACTGCTATCAAAACTATACCTATAATTAGGACACCAAGTCTCTTAAAGTTTATTCTCTCAGCATTTTTCTTGGCATTATTCTTATAAACATCCAGTCTAGACCTATATGCACTATTTGGATTGCTAGTCGTAGTGTCCCTCTTGTTTTCTTTGGCCCTCTTTCTAGCCTGCTTTCTTTCAGCCCTGGTCATCTTGGATTTTTCTTCCTTATCCTGCTGTTTACGCCTTCTAAGGAGTTCTTCTATTTCATTCTCCTTTATCCTGACTTCATCCTCTAGTGTGGCAAGTCTAGGTTTTCTCCTAGTCTGCCTTACCTTTGGAAGACGCTCAGTCGGCCTCTCATCTTCATGCTTGCTAAGAGCCTCAATTAGGTCTTCTATCTTCTTGGTCTTGAAGTAATCACTTTCTGTATCTTCATTCAAGCCCTTTTCTATATCTGCAACGCTGAGTTTACCCCTATCGGAATCGTCCTTACTGTCTATAGATTCACTTGACCTGTCAAAGTCAGAATATTCCTTGTAGATTTCCACATCTGACTTGTCCATATTGGCCCTTTCCCTGGCCTTTTGCTTGATGTATTCAGGATCATCAATATCCTGACCCAACCTGGAAGCTTCCTTTTCCCTCTTCAACCTCTCCAGACTCTCTATCCTGCCATAGGATTGGGCCATAGTGTGGTTAACTACTGGACTAGACTTCTGAATAGCTATCTGCTTTTCATTTAGCATAGCCTGCTTTCTTATTTTTGCATTTTTTTCAGCCTCTTCCGGGCTAAGTTCTCTAACTACAGGCTGACCTATTTTATTATTATATTCATTATTTTCATCTTTATGGAATTTTTTTAGACTGTTTTCTTCGTACAGCTTATCTTTATTGCTCAAATCTTCATATATGTTCGCATACTTATTGTCAACTTTTTTATTGTTGCCTTTAAAAGTATACTTCGTGTCTTTTTTTGAAGCCATGATTTATCTCCCTTCGTAGAGTATATAATCTATTATATCATACTTATGCAAATACCACTATTCTATAACCTTAATTCTTTTATTTGTCCTAATCTTTCTTCTACATCACAAAGTTTGATAGTTTCAAGCATCTTTACACATTCTTCATTCATTTTGAAGAATAACTCATCCACATATTGGGCCATACCACTGCATATTGCACAATCAGATTCCAAATCACCAGAATGCCACTTCGACTCTATAATAGGTACAGATACAGCATCATATATATGTCTCAAATTGATATTTTTCCCCTTGTCAGCTACCATATAACCACCGTTGACACCTGCCTTGGTAGTTACAATGCCGTACTTTTTGCACTTGGCCATTACCTTCCTAATCCTTACAGGGTTGGTACACAAATTTGTAGACAACTCTTCGCTTGACTTTGATTCTCCTGCATGCATTAAAAATACAAGAGCGTGCAAAGCAATAATAAATTCACTCATATTTAAATCCCTTCTAACTAGAAACTTATAAGTTGGCTACTGACCAGCCTTAGTATATAAGTTATAATAATAAGCTTTATTTTCCATTAATTCCTGGTGGTTACCCTTTTCTATAATACCATCAGCTGTCATTACGACAATCAGGTCTGCATTCTGTATAGTAGTCAGCCTATGGGCAATTGTAATAGTAGTCCTTCCCTTTGATAGAACTTCTAGTGACTCCTGAATCACTGCCTCACTGTTGTTGTCAAGGGCTGAAGTAGCCTCGTCCAAAATCAGGATTGGTGGGTTTTTCAAGAATACCCTGGCTATAGATATCCTCTGCTTCTGACCACCTGATAACTTGACTCCCCTTTCACCAACATATGTGTCAAATCCATGTTCTAATTCCATGATAAAATCATAGGCAGATGCTAACTTGGCTGCCTCGACTATCTCTTCTTTTGTAGCATCTGGCTTACCATACCTTATATTCTCCATAATAGTACCAGAGAATAGGTAGACATCCTGCTGGACTATACCTATATTATTTCTCAGAGAATGTAGGCTAAGGTCCTTGATATTCTTTCCATCAACGTAAATACCACCCTTAGTCACATCATAAAACCTAGGAATCAAGGCACATACAGTAGTCTTACCACCACCTGATGGACCCACTAGGGCTATATTTTTGCCTGCATGGATATCCAGGTTAAAATTATCCAAGACATAATCCAGTTTCTCATTATATTTAAACGACACATTCTTGAATTCTATGTCACCCCTAACATCAGTCAGGTCAATAGCATTAGGTGAGTCAACTATCTCAGGTTCAAGAGACATAATTTCATTAAACCTCTCTATACCAGTCATACCCTTTTGGAACTGTTCAGTAAATTCTACTATCCTCTTGACAGTCAATAGTAGGGTAGATACATACATTATATAGGCCAGCATATCACCAGGTACCAACCTACCCTTCATCATCTGGTAGCCACCAAAGACTATAACTATAAAGTACATCAAGCCATCAATACTCCTATTGACAGTATTAAAACCTGCCATAGACTTGTAGAATAACTTCTTTATAGATAGGAACTTGCTATTATCTTTTTCAAACTTTTTTAGTTCTATATCCTCATTGGCAAAACTCTTGACAACCTTGATACCGAGGATGCTATCCTCAATACTAGAGTTAAGGTCACCCACATGGACCCTCTGCTTCTTCTGTTCCCTTCTCATGCTATTCTTAAACCTGCTAGAACTAATAAACATCACAGGTATCATAAGGTATACAGCCAGGGTCAAAGGCATATTTATATTAAACAGGATAACAAAAGATATACATATCTTGATAAAACCTATAAAATACTCCTCCGGACAATGGTGGGCAAACTCAGTTATATCAAATAGGTCATTAGTCATCCTCGACATGATTTGACCTACCTTAGTTTCATTATAGAAATTATCGGACATGGTCTGTAGGTGCTTGTACATATCAAACCTCATATCCGTCTCAATCTTGGCCCCCATTATATGACCAATAGATGCCATATAATATACAGCCACTAGCTCCACACACTTGATAATAATAAAAAGGACAGCAATCCTGGTTATCAATTGAAGAGTTAAAGAGCCAGCATCAGCGATACCTATATTTGTCATATACCTAAGTATTAGTGGTAGGACCATCTCTGATGCAGTTGTCAAACCTGCACACAAGAGGTCTATAAACAAAATATTTTTATACTTTTTAAAGTAGGGTATCACACTCTTTATTAAACCTATATTACTCATAAAAATCCTTTCTCAATAATCTCTCGGAATTTGCAAGCAAATAATCCGACATGACATCAAAAGATACATGCTTGATGTCTGCCAACTCATTTATTACAGCTTCCAAGATATTCCTCAAATTACCTGAGTCAAACTTCTTCTTGAAAAGCCACTCTATGGCCTCTACCCCATCAGTCTCGACCAATATTCTGTCAAGAGGCAAGAGCTTGACCATATTCCTTACATTTTCATCTACAAAAATCGCTGGACCTACTGTAAAATGACAACCCAAATCGATAAACTCCCTAACATACTTATCGCAACTATACCAGTGGATAACCATATCCAGGTCATAGTCCTTCAAGATTTCATAAATCCTGGCCTCCATCATCTTAGTATGAAGAATAATGGGTTTATTGTACTTCTTTGCCAGGTCCAAACTCATCACAAAGGCCCTCTCCTGGTCCTCAAATGGAGTATCACACCAACAAGCATCCATGCCTATCTCACCTATTAAGTTGGCATCCTTAATCAGATCTTCATAAGAAGACCCAAATTGTTGGTCAACTATATCAGCATCAAAAGGATGTATACCCATACTATAGTATAGGTCATCCATAAAGTGAATCCTATCCTTTGAAAATACTTCCCTCTTATCTATCAGACCTTTAAACTCGTCACGGCTCTGACAGTTAATCACAGGAATTACATCCTGGTCATAATAGGCCTCAAGGACCTCTAAACTTGAAATATGTGTATGAAAATCATATATTTTTTTCTTGTTCATAGGACACCTCCTATTTATCTTCTACTAAAAAGCCCTCCTTGGCCAAGACCTCTCCTATATAGTCCAGGTCATCTTCACTATCTGCCTCGACAGTATGGTAGTGAAGATAGTCATTAGTCAAAAGGCTAAGGGGCCTATTACCATCTAGGTCCATCTTGTCCATAAAGATAGATACCTGCCTCCTATTAGAAATATCTAGGTCAGCCTTTAAATCACCATAAACGGGATGGTTTACAATTACATCTAAAAGCCTGCCTCCAGCATCAACGATAGAATTTAACTCGTCCAAGGTCCTAGTCATATCATGACTTACCTTAAAGACCCTCCTAGGTTTACTTGGAAGGTTGGCCTTCAAAATATACCCCCTATTAGTTGATACTATATCTATGTCTGAAGCCCTCAAAAGGGCAATATCAGCTACTATAACCTGTCTAGTTACACCGAATTTTTGGGCCATATCGGCAGCAGAAACCGGTCTTTCACTTGACTTCAAAAGTTCAAAAACATCTTGTCTTCTATCATTTACCTTCAATGCTAACACCTCCCAATAAAGCATGAATATCCCTTATTATAGCATGTATTTAGGCCAGCCGGCAATAGTACCAAAAATGATTACAATTAAAAAATCTATTTTTGGACCCTAAAAAGATAGGCTGGTTCATTCCAAGCCAGGTCGAACCTGGATTAAAATAACCAGCCTATCTAGAACAAATAGAGGCATTTTCTTATCCTGAAAAGCCCACCTATACCAGGTATTCACCTAGTATATATCACACCTTAGTATATATCATTCTTTAGTATGTATTACTCCTTCTAAAGGAGTATTACTTCTTAGCTAATAAATCTCTAATTTCTTTTAACAACTCTAACTGTGGATCTACTGCTGGACCAGCTTCCTCTTCCGCCTTCTTGAACTTGCTTGTAGCAGTATTTATAGCCTGAATAAATAATATTCCTCCTAATTTAAAAATACAGGCCTCTTACCCTAAATATTCAGACACCCTATTACTAGTAGTATAAACCTAGTCCAATATATCGTCTATATAAAAACCTATAATCTTTGAAAACCTATCATAATTCTTCACATAGGCAAAGTCCCTACCAAAGATTTTCTTTTCAACCTCAAGGTCTTCCTCCTGGCCAGTAAAAATCCCCAGAACATACTTACCCCTCAACTTCATATTAAAGACTTCCTGGGCAGTATCCTTGATGGCAAGGTCATCTACATAGTCCTGACCGTCAACCTCAAAAAATCCCTTGGTACCCAGATTTATCTTGTCATTGGGCTTGCCATCACTTAGGACTATCATTATCTTCTTGTCATAGTCCCCTGCATCCATCAGCTTGGCAACCAGACTCAAGGCCAGACCATCCCTATTACTACCGGATGCCTTATAGTCAAATATCTCAGAATTCTTAGACCTCGGGTCCTTATAGTCCCTAAATTCATTGACCACTAAAAAATTAAAAAGGTTGCTAAAAGCCAGAACCCTGGTAGGTATATTTAGAGAAGTCAAGGCCTCGGCAATAATATATGCCTGGGCAGCCACTTGACCCTCACGCTCCATCTGAGATGAAGATGCATCTAGTAGAATATCCACTGATATTGAAGTCATCTCCCTCTTGTCAATCCTGGCAAAAATCTTGTCCTCATTGAAGACCTTATTCTTCCATATCCTCGAAACCACCAGGTTGCCTGAATTAGAAAACTCTATATCCTCCTCATCATCAAATACTAATTTTTTCTTTAGGATTTCCCTCAACTCGTTGATAGACCTCCTAAAAACCAATTCATTGTCACGATAGTATTCCAGGTTTAAATCAGCCTGGTCCTTGATAGACTTGGCATAGTATATATTATCCCTGTCTATATCAAAGTCCCCCCTGGTAAAGTGGAGTTTAATTCCTTTGTGGATACCCCTACAAAGGTCAGCCTCCAAACTGTTTAGGCTATGGCCTGGTAAAATTGACTTACCAAACCTATCAATAACTATCTTCCTTATAGTATCATTAGACCTGGTCATGCTAGAACTAAGGGGACTTTCATTCCTATCAAGGACTAATTCATCTACATCTATCCCCTTGGTAAATTCTGCCGATTCTATTGTCATATCCGAACCTATGTCCTGGCCAGCCTTTAGAAATTTCTTTCTCATGGCCAGCTTCAACCTCGACTGCTTGGCTGTCTCCACTTCCTTTTTATCATCACTAGACTTATCCTCCTGGTCACCAGAATCATAATCAAACTTATGGGCCTGTGATAGGTCCAGCCTGGTATTTACAAAGAAGTACTTTAAAAAGGCTGCATTGAGGTTTTTTATTATCTCCTGACTGGTCCTGGCACTATTCCTGGCCTGCATATAGTCAACCAGGTCCACAATGGCAGGTGAAATACCCAACTTGTCAGGGTCTACAAATAGGCCTGCCAACCTGGCATAGTAAACATAGCCCAAGGCCTGGGCATTGTCATAGGACCTAGTAGTCTGACCATCTTGGTCTTCTTTCACCAGGCCCTTGGCAAGAATCTTATCCAAAAAATCCTTCCTATAACCACCAGCCCCTGGCCTGGCCTTGATAAGGTCACTTGCCAGGCAGTCATCAAAATATACCTCACACAACTTTAAAAACTCATCCTTTAACTGAGTTTTTCCATAGTGGACATACAAAAACTCCATAAAGGTCTCCATATCCATAACCTTATAGACATAGCCAAGGACCAACATCTTGTAGTAATCCATATCCCTATCACCATAGGAATCAAATAGGTCCAGCAAGGGCTTGAAAGAATAGTCCTCTGAAACAGTCCAGACAGTATTTTCTTTTCTTAATCTATCTTCTTTCATATCTATCTTCCCTCGTTCTTACTTCATATCTATCTTAATTCATTTATATTTCTATATAAACTTTCTTATACTTATATATTTATAGTATTTACACTGTATTCATCAGTTTTTGTATTCAGCTAGTTTTTACCTAAGATTAGCATAGTTTTACACCATGCATCTCGGCATAACCTAGCCAAGGAAAATATCCTTGCTATCTAAGTTCCTTGGGAATAGAGATGCAACTACATCTCCTACTATTTCCCTCTCATAAACATCAAAGGTCTTGTTTACTAGTCCCATATCAAGGGCAGACTTGACATCCAAGCCCTGGGCCATAGTTTCAATGGCAGCAAACAGACCTCTTAAGTCTATAGGCTTAGAAGAAATCTCTGCATTTAGGGACTTTAACTGTAGGTCCATAAAGAGCTTAACAAAGAGGTCCCTGTAGTCCTCTCTCAAATTAAATTCTTCAGACAGGATCATCTTTAGGTTGTCTTCACTGATAGTAGGCATATCTACCACCAAGAACCTAGACACCAAGGCCTCATTCAATTCCTTAGTACCAATATAGCCGTAGTTCATAGTACCTATAAACCTACTGGCCTCATGTAGTCTTATCTTGTCATAGCCGGGCACATCTATAATACGCCTGTGGTCCAAGGCAGAATAAATAACAGCCAAAGACTCATTTTTTGCCATATTAATCTCATCAAATACTGCAAAACCACCAGCTTCAGCAGCCATATATACAGGCCCCTTCCTAAGGACTACCTCGTTATTGACAAAGGTATCAGCCCCCAAAAGGCTGGCAGCATCCGAATTAATATTCATGGACATATTCCACATAGGCCTATAAAATAGCCTGGCCAGGTTATCTGCCAAAACATTCTTACCAGTGGCCTTAGGCCCTGATAACAAGACATTGTATCCAGCCAGTATACCTGCAATCAACTTTGCCCAAACCTGGCCACCATAATAGCTATACCTAGGCTGGGGTATCCTATCTATATACTGGTCATCCAACTTATAATATGCCCTAAAAGCCTCTACCTCATCCAAAAGTTTATCAGGAAGGCCCTGTTTTAATAAAAATTCTCTCATCTATATCCTCCTAGCATTACTCACTCTTTTAATAATCAATTTCATAAATATTATACCCAATAAAAAAGGATCTACCTATATATATTTTGAATAATATCGGTAAATCCTAATATTTTCCTGAATTCATAAAATACCTATAACAAGTATAGATCACAAAGATAATAAAAAAGTCGACTATAGGGGAAATAAGCTACTTCTTTTTGCCGTAATTATTTAACCCCTTCTTCTTGATAATTGTCGGATAATCGATATAGGCCACATTAGCATCACTTCCACCCTCACTGGTAGACCCTATCCCCTTGAAATGGGCCTTATTTGTATACTGCCACATGCCTACCAAACCAGGACCATTGTAGCCATGACTCCTGCTGGACCACCTGGCCACCCACAGGTCAAAGCCCTTTAACTTGTCCATATCAAAAGAATTGTCTAACCAGGACTTCATCGTGTATAGGCCTACATAATAGCCACTAGATTCCACCCGTTTCATAAAGGCATAGGCAATCTTGGTCCTCAAGCTATTTCCCAACCTGGACTGGCACTTGTCCTCCATGTCCAAGTATACCGGATAGTCAAATTGCATACCCTCCAATGAATGGGTAAACATATCAGCCTCCCTTATAGCCTCATCAACATTGGTCGCATAGCAGTACCAGTAGGCCCCAACACCTAGACCAGCCTTCTTACAGGCATTGTAGTTCCTAACCCAGTTTGGGTCCTCACCACTATAACCACTACCAGCCTTTAAAATTGCAAAGTCTATACCTGCCCCGCTGGCTGCCACCATATCACACTTACCATTGTATTTACTAATATCTACTCCAAGCCTTGTATTCATATCTTCAATCTCCTTCTTTCTCTTAAAATCATAAATCATATCATCAACCTCTTCTTCATCCAAAGTTTCTGGCTCCAAAAAAGAGTTCTTAGTATCAATAGAAATATAGTCCTTAGAATTTTTAGCTGCCCTAAGGAAGATTTTGCCCTCCTGGTCATCAAGTAGCCTGTTCCTCATGGCCATAATCCTGGCATAAAGGTACTTGTATAATCTCACATATAGGCCATCCTTAGAATCATCCCAGCCTGCATTCAGCTTATATACCTTTGCCTCTGTAATCCCCATATGCTTGGCTATCTCCTTGCTTGACATAGCATAACAGGTCCTTAGAAGCCTGCAAATAGCCATATCCTTGTCCCTTGCATGGGCCTTGGAAGTCTTTATATAGGTCCTATCCCCCCTACTTGCATCAAAGATAGACTCCATAAGGTCAATATTATCGTCAATCCTATCCCCAGTCATCCTTAGGGAAAACAAGAGTGACAAGGTACTTGGATCAAAATACTCCTTGGCTAAGGACTTCGCATGGTCTGAACAATCAAAATCACCCGACAGTAGGGCCTCAGCATTTAAAATATCCCTGACAGAAACCCTGGCATCCTTGTTTGAAAAATGCTTGTAACCAGTATCCGTACCTGCAAAGACTGAATATAGGAAGTCCTTCATCACAAAAAAAGTCAACTCCCTACACACACCGGCAAATACATCCATTAGGTTGTCTGTCTCCTCAAAAGAGTCAATTAGGTCGGTATATAAACTATCTGCTATAGAATTAAATAAAGCATAGTTTGATACCTCTTTACTAGTTTTTTCCCTCATTAGCATAAAATCTCCTCCTAAATTATATTATACTGTATTTGATTTTAATTATTAATCCGATTTCATGATATCACTAAACATCTAAATTGTAAAGCTGTTTTATAAAAATATTTTGAAAATTTTGTTTTTTATCAATAAATAATTTATACATCATTAAAGTATAAAAATCCCCCTACCAGTTACTAATAAAACCAGTAGGGGGCTTTAGCCTAGGTATTATTTTTCATCAAGTATCCTGGCCAACTCAGAAATGCTGTTTGACAATAGGTCTATCTTCTTTTCCATCCTCACCAACAAGTAGAGGCTTATTGCTATTGGAAAGCCAACATTCTGTATTATGCCCACTAGAGCCTGATTATCCATGACTGCCTCTTATAGAACAAGGTCGTATGTCTCTGTGTTAGTTTCAACTATCTTGGCATCAAGAGCCTTAATCAAGCCGTGACCCTTAATTCTGAAGACATTCTTTTCTATAACCATGTCCATTACCTTCTTGATGGCCTCTTTATTTACACCATGGCCAGGATTTCTCACTGACAGGTTAAATGTCTTACCATCATCCTTTTTAAACCTCATTGCTATCGTCTTTCTTACTTCCATTACTTATCTCCTTTCAAATTATCCTTGTGATTTCAATCTTACTGGCCTTCTTCTAGTTCTTTATTTTCCAACTTGAAGATTGCAGCGACTTCCTTTTCCTGTAGACCTAGTATAGCCTTAACTACATCATGCACGTCCTGGTCTGGGGCATCAGTTCTGATGTTTGCAAAGTTTACATATGCAAACTTGTCCTTGCCATCCTTGCCCTGACCATCCTTTAATCTTACCCTATAACTCACCTTTGTTTCTTTTACCTTTACCATAATTTCCTCCTTAAAAATATTTTTTATCAACGTTGAACTTTTGACTTGTAATGAGTAGCTATCTCTTACACTTATAATTATAGGGGCTGGTTTACAAATCTTTTACCAAAAAAGGGCTAATATAGGACCAAATTCTGATAATTGACTCCAAAAAATGGAAGGTATTTTGGGCATAAAAATTGCCCCCTGGCATAGGACCAGGGAGCATAATATTTCTTGCTTTATTTACTTTTATACTTATTTGACATAGGTCAATATTCTACTATCACCTATTTCTTTCTCCTAGTTACAGCAAAACCACCTGCTAAGATTGCAAGTCCGCCACCGACTACCGGTGCCAGTCCACCTACCATACCAGTCTTGGCCAGGCTAGATGACTTAGAGTTAGAATTAGATCCTGTATTTCTATTAGATGGGTTATTTGTCTTATTGTTTGTTCCAAGATTTATAGTCTTTACTATAGGAGTCACCTTGTCCTGCTCGACAATAAAGTGGTTTTCCTTTGTTCCACCAGTTAGCTTGTAGTAGTAGTTACCTGGCTGTAGTGATACCACACCATCCTTCAATAGGGTTGCCCCTTCTGTTGCCTTTGTTGAAGATAGGTAGCCATCATCACCAGTCTTACCCTTGAATACCAGTCTTGGATTGCTCTTCTTATCCTTGTCTACTGCAAATATAGACACTTCCTGGTCAGAAACAGCCGAGTTGCTAGTGTTGATTATTCTTATCTTTACCCCTGTCTGCTTTTCAGTTGGATTCGTTGAACCAGACTTCTTTTCCTGAGTTACTTCCAGAGTAGATGTTGAGCCTGCGCCAACTTTTACCTTGTATACAGTTGTATTTAAGGCATATCCATCACTTGCCTTATTTTCAATTAGGGAGTATTCTCCAGGCTTCATTGATATACTTCCATCTATTATTTCTATTCCTAGGCTACTACCTTCAGTAGTGATTGATGAAGCATCCATCACATTACCCTTATTATCAAAATTAATAGTTGCTACAAGCTTGTCGTTATTCTTTATATCTACAGTAGCCCCTCCTAGAAGAGCCCTAGTAGACTTGTCTATTGACCTAACGATTAACTGGCCCATACCCTCTTTAAACTTTGTATTTCTAAGTTCTATATTAGAAGTAAGTCCTTCTGTCACACTCAAAGTCTCTATCTTGGCATTAAGCATATATCCCTTTGGAGCCTTAGTCTCCATATATGAATATTCCCCATTTTTCAGGTTCAGGTTTCCGTTAGTATCCACGATATTTGTCACATCATATGAGTTTGCAGGAGTGACTGATTTTGAATCAGCCTTACCCTCAGCATTTGTCTTAAAGGAAAATGCCTTCTTGCCAGCTGTAAAGAATGTAATCTCTGCATCTGCAACCTTGTCTCCTACAGAAGATGTCTTGGTAAAATCAACCGTACCATTTGCAAGTACCGAACCCAATGACATTGGTATAGCTATAGCAAAGGCCGACACTATTCCTAATAATTTCTTATTATACTTCATATTATTCCCTCCAATAACGTATTCTTTCTTATAATAAATTTTTTTTATTCATTTTAAGTCTATCCTATTTATTTAATATTGATTTAGTCTTGGACTAGCTAATATTTATAGCTATATTTAGACCCAAGCATGAATATTAAAATATGATAGTATATATTAATATCATACCATAAAATAGTAAAAATATAAATAAAAAAACAAAAAAGAGACTAAGATGAAAGTCATTCACCCCAGTCTCAATATTATTGATAACAATTAGAATAGGCCTGATATTGTACCCTTTTCGTCGACATCTATCCTAAGAGCTGCTGGCTGCTTTGGTAGGCCTGGCATCTTCATAATAGCCCCAGTCAAGACAACTATAAAGCCTGCACCTGCTGACACATTAGCCTCCCTTACATTTATCCTAAAGCCTGATGGTCTACCTAGCTTAGTCTGGTCATCAGATAGGGAATACTGGGTCTTGGCCACACAAACTGGCAAGTTGCCAAAACCCAGGTCCTCAAGTTCCTTGATCTGCTTGCTGGCCTCTGCTGTATAGTCTACACCATCAGCCCCATATATCCTAGTAGCTATGGCATTTAGCTTGTCCTTGATAGACATTTCTTCATCATAACAATACTGGAACTGGTTGTCTGACTCCTCTATCAGCTTAAGGACTTCCTTGGCAACCTCCAGGCCACCTTCTCCACCCTTGGCCCAAACTTCAGATAGGGCTACATTTACGCCTAGCTGGTTGCACTTGTCTTCAACTAGCCTTAACTCTGCCTCTGTATCAAGAGGAAACCTGTTTATTGCAACTACTGCAGGTAGCTTATATACCTGGGTAATATTTTCTATATGCTTTAGTAGGTTTGGTAGGCCTGCCTCTAGGGCCTCCAGATTTTCTTCGTTTAACTGGTCCTTTGGCACTCCACCATTGTATTTTAGGGCTCTTACAGTAGCTACTATAACCACTGCGTCAGGCCTGATACCAGCCTTCCTACACTTGATATCCAAGAATTTCTCGGCACCCAGGTCAGCCCCAAAACCAGCCTCAGTCACCACATGGTCACTCATATGCAGGGCCATCTTAGTCGCAATTATAGAGTTGCAACCATGGGCTATATTGGCAAATGGCCCACCGTGGATAATAGCTGGTGTCCCCTCCAGGGTCTGGACAAGGTTAGGCTTTAGGGCATCCTTCAAGACTGCTGCCATAGCCCCATTAGCTCCCAAATCTCTGGCTGTAACCGGCTTACCGTCATATGTATAGGCAACTACTATGTCACCCAATTTTTCCTTTAATTCTCCAATATTATTTGATAGGCAGAAAGTAGCCATAATCTCAGATGCAACCGTGATGTCAAATCCATCCTCCCTAGTCACACCGTCTACCTTCTTACCAAGACCATCAACGACATTCCTCAACTGCCTGTCGTTCATATCTACACACCTTCTCCAAGTAATCCTCTTAGGGTTTATGTTTAGGTCATTGCCCTGGTAAACATGGTTGTCCAGCATGGCTGCCAAAAGGTTGTTGGCCGCCCCTATAGCATGCATATCACCTGTAAAATGCAGGTTGATGTCCTCCATAGGTATTACTTGGGCATAACCACCACCGGCTGCCCCACCCTTGATCCCAAATACTGGTCCCATTGATGGCTCCCTAAGAGCTGTGATTACATTCTTGCCCAACTTGGACAAGGCATCTGCTATACCTATAGATGTTGTTGTCTTTCCCTCACCAGCTGGGGTAGGATTGATGGCAGTTGTCAGGATTAACTTACCCTTCCTGTCCTCTGTCCTATCCAATACATTATAGTCAATCTTGGCCTTATACTTACCATAAAGCTCAATATCATCCTCACTTAAACCAATCTTTTTAGCGATATCCCTGATATCCTCTGCAACTGCTTCCTGTGCAATTTCAATATCTGATTTAAAACTCATTACTATACACCTCCGTGAAAATTCAATACTAGTAACTTGATAAAGAGTATTATCCATACTTTATACCATTTTTAAAACCTAATAGTTCGTTTATTTTCGAACATTTTTATATTTTTTATACCTATAGTATAGGTTATTTAGGGTAACAAGTCAATATAATTTTCATAAATTTATGACTCAAAAAATATGGTATCCGGCTATTCTCTTTAGCAATCAAGAGACTTCTTTTCAGCCGGGAAACTTGTCATATTTTTTGAGCCTTAATTAGGTTTACTTTTATTGGGCATCCAGGGTCCTTATACAGGCCTGTGTAACCTCATCTGTCGGGTCTATCTCATAGGCCCTACCTATATAATACCTGGCCTCATCCTCTTCCCCATTATGGAGATAGGCCATACCCAGGTTACATAGGATCTCTGGGTCATCTTTTTTCAACTTGGCTGCCCTAGTTAGGTAGTCAATAGCCCCCGTCATATTGGCCTCCTGGGCCAGGCATAGGGCCATCTCTACCAGGGTATCAACCTGAGTCGGTCTAGTAATCAGAATTTTTTCCAGGTAGGACTTGGCCTGGCCAAGGTCTTCCAGTGACTTGTAGGCCAGACTGATAATAAATAAGAGGTTCCACCAGTCCGGATACTGGCTTTCGAGGTCTAATAGGTCTTGTAGCCCCTCTTCAGCCTTACCCTGGAATACAAGGTTGTAGGCATGTTCATACCTGACCTTGTGGTCGATTTTGGCTAAATTTTCCATTATATCTGTCCTGGTTTCATCATCTAGACCCAGGTCCAAGGCCCTATCCCAAGTCAACTTAGCCTTAACAAACTGGTTCTGGTTGGAATAGTGGAAGCCCAGCTGGTAGTAAGCCAGGGCAAAAGAATCATCAAGACCTATAATTTTCTCCAGACTGGCCAAGGCCTCTAGTAGAAAGTCGTTCATGGCCTTGACATCTTCGTCCTTCTGGTATCTCAGACTCAATTCCTGGCATATAATGGCATACTGGTACAGGCCCATGATATCATCCGGTTCCATCCTAAGATAGGCCCTAATATATACCAGGGCATCCCTTATTTCCCCCTTGCTATAGGCCTGGTTGGACATATAGCCCATATAGTCCATATAGTCAAAATTGCTCTTTCTGGCAAAGGTCTCAATTAAATCATCATATTCCACATTGTAGATAAAATCAGGGTCTATCCCCTCCAGGTAGATCATGGCATCAATCATAGACATCATATTAATCTCTTCCTGGGCCTTATTGTCCTTAATAGACTTGACCAGGACATTTGACTTAATAGGTATCTTTATCCCCTCCTTGGGCACATCATAGCCTATCAGACCCAGGTCTTCTGACTTGTCTATAGTTATAAAGACCAATTCCTCAGCCTTGTCTAATACATACTTATCCAATCTATTTTTCATAATCGCTCCCTTCCCACTTACTCTATTCTTTATATATTTTATTTGTTTTATATATTTGCTATCTTTTCAAGCCTAATTTCCTCAAGCCTTAATATTATATATCATATCATATAGGCCCGACTTTGTGGCCAACCTAATCCTGTAGGTATTTCCTTCTCTGGCCTTTTCAAGTATCTTGTACCTGTTAAGTATAGGGTCCTGGCCTTGATAGCCCACATCTTCATTTAGAAAATGCTTGGGTGAAGACCTGGCACCATACTTCCTGGTAATTTTATTCCTATTTCTTAGGTCTAGCAAATAATCTGCCATAGAGGCTACAAAGGTCTTAGAATCTACTCCTGAACCTGACTTTTCATCTATAAAGTCTTTAGCACCTACTTCTAATCCTGACTTTGAGTCTGTAAAAGTATTAGCATCTACTCCTACCTTGTCTATTTCATATCCCAATATATGGGCAAGGACCCTTGTCAGACTGTCTCCATCCACCTGACCCCCTTGCAAGTAGGCTATCCTGTCGAATATATCCAGGTCATGAGTACCAGTATTATAGGTGGACATACCGATATCATCAATAGATATTCCAATATTACTGGTTAACTTATCAGCCTTATTAGTCGATTTAACAACATTATAGGTTGATATCCCCTCCATAGAGTCTATAAGCCTATGGATTTTACCTATATATTTAAGCTTTTTAATCTGAAAGTTAATAGTTTCCTCCTTAGTCTTTTTAGGATGGTTGTAGGCCACTAAACCATCCTTCATATCTCTTAGTATAGATATAAGCTTATCTCCCTCCATACTTTGGCCTCCTGACCTAATATAAGCCCTTATAAGCCTATCATAGGCCTGGACTTGTATGATATAGTCATCTATCCTATCTAAAGAGCCATAATAGGTTTGTATCTTGCCAGCCAGGTCTACCAGGCTGGCCTCATAGGTATCATAAGACCTGTTGGCCAGTATCATGGGCAGGAAGAAATTGAGGGGACAGGCCTGTCCCTTTTGACTGTAGTGGTTGAAATATACCAGCTCATCGTATAGCCTATCTAGATTATAGGAAAGGGGACCCTTTGAAGAATTATCCAGGATCTTGACCCCTATACTTATGAGCCTGTTATTGGGCAAAGATAGGTCCACATGACCAGTCTGGTCTGACTCATAGGACTTGATATATAGTTTTTTTATAATTGAGTCTGTATTTTGCATGGGACCTCCCCCTCTTAATTTACTAACTTAGTTTACTAGGCTCATTTTTAGGTATATTTTAACATATTTTTTTATATTGTCCTAGGACAATATAAAAAAAATATGGATAGAGGAAACCTCTATCCATATCTATATTACTAATATATTAGTATTGTTCTTTAATTATCTCTAGTTATTAAAGACCTAGCTTTTCAACTACAGCCTTCATAAAGTCGGCAGCTACAACTCCACCAACCTGAACAACAGCCTTCTTACCATCTAGAGCAGCATTCTTCTTGAATAAAGCACTCTGATCAGCAGTCATCTTAGAACCAGCCAATACTATTGGAGCCTTCTTGAATGCTGCATAAGCACCTGAAGTCTGAGCATCTACTAGGTACTGATTTGCACCTGAAGCAAATATTGCTCCTTCAGCAGCAGGGCTAGCATTGCCATCATGCTGATAGAATTCATTTATTACTTCAACATTTGTAGCATATCTGTCAGCACCAGATAGTCTGCTTAAAGAAGCAACTCCTGGTACGCTCTTAACAGCCTTATAACCTAGGCTAGATACAGAGTCTGAACCACCTACTATATATGCCTTATTTAGACTCAAAGTACCTAAATATTCTCTAGTAGATCTATCAAATCCATCCTTCTTCATCACTAGTATTGGAGATACCTTACCAGCATCTTTCTTTGCAGCTACTGCAGAAACTGACATAGCATCGGCAGCACCATTAGCACCTACGAAGAATGCTGTAGTTCCATTGTGACCATTATACTTTAATCTCTTAGCAACTTCTAGAGATGTCGCAGTCCTATCAAGACCAGCTAATCTAACTACAGTTACACCAAACTTATCCTTTAACTGCTTTTCAACGCTTGCTGGTACAGAATTTTCTCCACCTACTATGTAAACAGTTTTCTTAGATAGGTTCTTAGTTACTCTACCTATTTCATCTAGAGTATCCTGGCTTAAACCAGTCTTTGGACTAGCCAATAGCATAGGGGCATTCTGTGAAGCTGCAAGAGGAGCCGCAGATAAACCGTCAAACTTAGCCATTCCACCAACGATAACAACTGTATCAGCTGTACCCTTTTCAAACTGGCCCTTAGAAACTTCAATTGCAGTAGCATATCTATTCACTCCAGATAGCTTAGTGAAGTGACCTGCAACAACATCTATAGACTTACCTAGGTCTACTAAAATAGTATTTAGGTCAGCCTGAGTCTTGCCCTTAATTACAAACTGAATCTTCTTAGTCTGGCCTTTATCGTTAACATCATCTACTGTCATAACACCTAGTGTTAACTCAAAGCCATCTGCAGTCTTTGCTATCTTACCAGCCTTAACTGCATCCTGTACTTCCTTCTTAGTAGTTTCATAGTTGTAACCACCAAAGTTGAATCTAGCCTTGTCTGTAGGATTTGCAAGCTTGTTAAAGTTGATTAGGTTATTTACAAAGTCAGCACCCTTTTCAGTGTAGCCACCTTCCTTAGTAAATACATTTTCCAACTTAATAGTAGCCTTTTCAGCATCACTTACTAGGTAAACATCAACATCACCACTTGGAATATCAACATTAACAGACTTATTGTCTTCGTTAGCTACTTCTTCAAACTTAGCAACTGTATCAAGAACGTTCTGAGCGTTGTTAGTTCCAGTTATAAGCTGACCATCCTTAGTCATAGGCTTTTCTAGATCTATAACTGTTGAGCTAACCTTGAATGTGAAAGTTTCACCACTTGTCAACTTTAATTCAACCGCATCATATTTTGCAGGAACAGCTTCAGCAGTCTTTACCTTGTCTTCTACAAGCATCTTGCCAGCCACCTTTACATTCTGAACAAAAGTAGGCTTTGCATCAGTTGCATTAGGTTTTGCTAAATCACGTAAATCAGTTATCAACTTTTCAAGAGAAGCTTGAGTGTCAGCATCCTTAATATCTGTATTTTTTACTACATAGTGCTTCTTAGTAGTTGTCTTAAATGCAGCACCATTGCTGATACCCTTATCATAAATTGCAACCTTAGCATTAGGATTTGCTTCTAAAAGATTAGCTAGCTTAACTGCACTGTCAACAACATACCAGTTAGCTGAAGCTTCACTGATTGTATTACCATCATACTCGAAAGAGAACTTCTTATCCTTGTATACACTTGCATTTACAGCCTTAAAGCCCTGGCCAGCCTTGTCAACAAGAACGATGTATCTAGAGTTTAGAACTTCGTCCACATCATTTGCATATGAGTTTCCTAGACCATCAACCTTCTTATCAGTATACCTTTCTGCTAGAGCCTTCTTTGCCTTTTCTACAACCGTAGATATGGCAGTATCCTTGTGCTCATTTACATCAGCACTTGCTATTACTGGAGCTACAGTTGTAACTGCAGTAGCAGCAGCCATTAAAACAGCTATTTGTTTTTTCATGTTATCATTCCTCCCAAACATATTATTGATTACATTTCTTTTTTAATAATTCTATATGATTCCGAACATAATTACATAGAACCATACATTTCTCACACTTTAATATTATTACAAAACTGTAATAATTTCAAGATGTTTTTGCAAAAAATTCAAAAATATTCATAAAATATGCTATTTATTCCATATTTTTTATTATTTAATATGCAAAATCCACCATTACCCTATCACTATACAACAGATTTTATATATTGACAAGGGGTTATAGTATTATTTTATATAACAAATCCCCTCCAGTTATAGAGCTGTAATTATTTTTTCGTACATGTTCTTTTTCCTAAAAGCTTATATACTGAATCCTTGTCATTAAATCCTAGAATACGGGCCTTATCGTCCGATCCTCCTACCAGGCTCAAAATATTAGCTCGTATATATTTCCACTTGTATTTAGAATTTATTACATCTACTAAATTTTTCAATATACATATTATTAATGCTAAATCTGAAGATGACTTTTCATTGTATATTTCTTTCCAAGAGTCTATTAATACAGGTTTCGACTTTAATTTTAAATCTATAATTTTACCATTATGTGCACATAAGTTCCTTACAAGTTTTAGTGCCTCTAACCAAGATATCAATTCTTTAGTTGTTACACCATAGTAGTTGGCGATTTCTTTTTTTCTCTTATTTGACATTATCTTATATATTTTTACACACTCACTAAAATTTAAGCTATTAACAAATACCCAAACACTAGGTGTTTTCATAGATATAGTTCCCAATATTACATCTGTTTTTAACTCATATTTTTCAAACTTTGAATGCTTTTCAAAAATATACTCAAAATCTTTTTTATATTTCCTATATGCGTTCCGTTCTGTCTTGTTAATCCACTTATCCGTTTCCAAGTATCCATAAGCATTCATATTTCCAAGATCATATGCTAGCCTAGTCTTTAATGAAACTTCTATTTTTTCTATTACATGAAATAAATGTATTCTTAAATTCTTATCCTGGTAATAGCGTTCAAGTAATTCATCAAATTCAAGTCCTTTATATTTTGGACTTCCATCACTGTAAGCACATATGAATGGAGTTGCATATTCTTTCAGTTTATAATAACTAATATTTTCAATTTTTTTAGAAGATTTTTCTACATTTTTAACGATAATACCTCTTGATTTTAATAACTCAATTTGTTCTTGGAATGTAAGATTTTTTACTACCATAATTTTCTCCATATGAAAACCCCTACATAAGGAGCTATTTTCAAAGTAGCTCAATTGGTACTAGACCGTAGGGGTATTGACATCTAAATTTAAATTACAACTTTTATGTACACTTAGTATACAATATTTTTTTTAAAAAGTCAACTTTTATTTTAATAATATAATTCATATATTATTAGTTATTAGTTATGTTATTATTTACTAATACCGTCTAGCATCCTTTCCTGTGAATAAGGATATAGCCTGCTAAAACTGCCTATCACAAAGTACCTGTAGCCATCTTCATCATAGTAGCATGTCATCAGGGATACTATGGCCCTGCCTTCATACTGGCCCAGGAGACCGTCACCTATAAGGTCTGTCCTGTCTTCTTTTACCTTCATAGTCTTGACTACCTTGTATTCATAGATGTTTTTCTTGTTGGTCAACTTGATGATGTCGCCCTCTTTTATTTTCATTAGGCCACCAAATAGGACCTTATCGTTTTTGCAATAGTGGCCTGCTACAGCATAATTGCCTTGGCCCATTCGTTGACCTGGTTTCATAGTACAGGCCCCATACATTAGATTGTTGTTTTCCAGGCCTTCAAATATAGCTATATTCTTATTGATTGAAGGTATCACCAGTTGGCCTACCAACTTGGATAGGTCTGCCTTGTCCCTGTTCAGGATTACCCCATTAATATCTATCGGGTCGACCTTGGATGCGTCATAATTGCTGGTCTTTTCCTTAGTATTTTTTTCCAGGTCCTCACCAGACACCTGGGTGATATTTACATCCTGGCTTCTTTTCATCAATATATATTCCGATATCTTTGGCACTGATACAAACATAATTCCTACTAGTATCAGCAGTAGTCCTAACTTTTTCATTGGGCCCTCCTTTAACGCTTTTATTGCATACAATATTGCTATATTTACTTATTGCTTTACCACTTTATTGATTTATCATTTTATCACTTTATCGATATACCACTCTATTACTTTATAATCTTCCTTATATTACTTACACATATGCTTACGGCAACCAGCTCAGCTATTATTACACTCCACCATACCCTGTCTAGGTTACCAGTCAAGGAGAATAGGTAGGCCAGGGGTATTAATACTACCAACTGCCTGATTATGGATATTACCATACTAAGAGTTCCCCTACCTATGGCCTGGAATACTCCTATAGATATTATGGATATGGCAGCAAATACAAAGCTGGCACTGATTATTCTAAAGGCAACCCTAGCAATTCCCAACATCTGGTCGGATGCATTGAACATGGCCAGGAGTTGGTCTGGGAATACCATCATTATCATAGTACCAACCAGCATGATTATTACTGCATACCTCATACCCAGGAAGATTGCCTCTCTCATCCTCTCCTTGTCATTAGCTCCATAGTTGTAACCTACTATAGGTATTATACCATTATTTAGTCCAAAGACTGGCATAAATATAAAGCTCTGGAGCTTGAAGTAGATACCCAAAAGGGCAACTGCTGTTATTGAGAACTTGGCCAATATCTGGTTAAAGGAGAATATTGTCACAGATGATATGGATATCATTATTATAGATGGTATACCCACTGCATATATCTCCCTTATAATTTTAGGGTCAGGCTTCATATACTTGAAACCTATCTTTATATCCTCTTCCTTACTTATACACAGGTAGGCAGCCACAAGGACTCCGATGTGCTGGGATATTACAGTTGCCAGTGCTGCACCTGCCAGACCCATGGCCGGTAGTCCCAACCAACCAAAGATCATGATTGGGTCTAGGATTATATTCATTAGGGCCCCTACAATCTGTGCTATCATGGTATACATGGTCTTGCCTGTTGCCTGGAGCAACCTCTCAAACATAAGGTGGGTAAAGATACCAAAAGACCCCATAAGACATATCCTTAGGTAGACCGGCCCATGGGCAAGTATATCTGGATTATCAGTCTGGATACCTATTAGCTTGTCTGATAGAAATAGGCCAACTAAAAAGAAGGTTATAAAGCTAAAAAATGCTAGCAATAAACCATTGTTGGCTATCTTGTTTACCTGTGAAAACTTCTTTGCTCCTAGATTCCTTGCCAGCAGGGAGTTGACCCCAATGGCTGTACCTATCCCTACCGACATCATTAGCTGTTGGAAGGGGAAGGCCATGGATACTGCTGTGATGGCCTCTTCACTAATCTGGGCTACGAAGATACTATCTACTACATTATATAGGGATTGGACCATCATAGAAACTACTATCGGCGCTGACATGGTCAGTATTAGCCTCTTGATGCTCATAGTCCCCATCTTGTTTTCTTTTATATGTTCCTTATTTGATTTATTCGTCAAATTTGTTTACCTTACTTTCCTATTATCTCTTATTTTCTTTCTACTTATAACTTACATTTTTCTGCAGTCTTAAATTTTCTTTCTTTTATTTCATATTTTCTTCTTGTTTTTTCTTGTTGACCCCATTGATTAGACCCTTGTAGCGAAGGTAGACACCTGAATATATGATGTTGTCTATTATTGACTTGTTGACCTCGATATCCAGGTCAAGAATGCCCTCTTCTAGTCTGGCCAAGGTCATGCCAATTAGCTTGTCTACCCTGTCCTTTAGGGCCTCCCTATCATCCTTGTAACTGGTAAAGGGGTTATACCGCCCCTTTTCCAGGTCTTCATCCAGGTCTTCATAGGCATCCATAATATATATGTACTTACCTATATTAAAGCCAACCTTCCTCAACCTGTCCCTGTAGTCATCATCCTTGTAGTCGAATATTTCTTCAAGGAGTCTGGCAAAACAGTTGGAAGTCTGGTCTATTGAACTTGACTGGTCTTCTTCTAAAGACCTCAGTTCTCCAAGACACTTCTTTATAAAGTCTGCCTTCTTAGGGTACTTGTCATAGGCTGTTTTAAAAGACTTCTTGTAGGCCTGTCTTGCCAACCTTGACTTGATTCCACCCTCGTCATTTACATCATCTTCCAGCTTGTAGTAGGTCAGGAGTATATTCATACTGGCTGCATACTCTGTGATTTCGTTGATAATGTGTTTTTTCTTTTTGACTGGATCTACTATACACTTTTCGTGAAATACCTGGGCACTTGGCTGGTATATTGAACTAAGCAGGACTATCAGAAAGGTGATATCGTAGTTGATAGTCAACCTGGATAGTTCCGTATGGTTTCTCTTTAGGTACTTACAGAGACCACAGTAGTAGGCCTTGTAGTGTTCATATTCACGAAAGGTCAGGTCCATCTTATTTATTCTTACATAACCAAACATTTCTTTTTCCTTGTCTATATTAAACCTATATTTTTTGCTTGAAGATAAATGAGGCTAGTCTTGCCTGTTCTTCAAGCATGGTCATCCCGTTTATTGTCCTTATTCCCAAAGACTTGGCCTGGCTGATTAACTTGGTTTCCTCTGGATTGTAGATAAGGTCAAGTACTGCCTCTAGTCTTTTAAAGCTTGCCAGATTCAAGGGAGCCTTGTCTACGTGAGGGTACATACCTAGAGGTGTTGCATTAACTATTATATGAGCCTTTTCATGGTGCTTGTCCAGGTTGTCATAGTTGTCCTGGCCCCTCCTGGATACTGTTACTATAGTCCCTGCACCCATATCTTCCATGTAGGCCTTGACAGTCAGGGATGCCCCACCACTACCTAGGATTAGGACGTATTTATCCTTGACTTCTAGGCCTAGGCCTTCTACCATCTTGGAAAAACCATAGTAGTCAGTATTGTCCCCATATAGGCTACCGTCTCCTAGCCTGACTATGGTATTGACTGCCCCTATAGACTGGGCCCTATGAGATAGGTCATCACAGTATTTTACAAGGGTCTGTTTGTAGGGTATTGTGACATTCGAACAGTCCAGTGGGTAGTTTTCCATATAGGAGTCTATCTTATCCCTGGCTATCTCATGTAGTTGGTAGTCGTAGTTTCCCAGCCTTGCATGGAGTTGTGGTGACTTGCTATGGGATAATTTTTCACCCAGGAGGCCTGACCTTATGTCTCTAGTATTCACCGGTCTTGTATCGAAACTGGCAAGGTCATCTATGTCTGTCTCTACTATCTGGCAGTCACCGAGAGTTCTAGGAATAATCAGGTTGATCTTGTCACCCTGCCTCTTCTTGTCCACCCTTATAAGGTCTATTAACTGGTCCATATCGTATGGACAGTTGATATCTAGGCCAGCCTTGTCCAGGGCCATACTTATAGTGATAAGGTCTGAAAACTTCATCATACCCCTGGCTACTGCATACCTGGATATGAGGTTTAGACCTATGGCTACAGCCTGGCCATGCCTTAGTTTGTAGTCGCTCAATTTTTCTATGGCGTGACCCAGGGTGTGACCCAGGTTTAGGGCCTGCCTCTGCCCCTTGTCAAATTCATCTGCCAGGACATACTTGGCCTTGATGGATATGGCCTTGTATATATTTTCTATTAAAGCCCCTAGGTCTGACCTGGAGGCTATCTTCTCTATATCTAATGACTTGTCTAATACTGCATACTTTAGCATTTCTCCCATACCTGATGACCAGTCCAGGTCTCCTAGACTTTTTAAGCTCTCTATATCACAAACTACCAGGTCTGGTTGGTAAAAGGTACCTATCTGGTTCTTGCCATGACCGGTGTTTATAGCAGTCTTGCCACCTACACTAGAGTCTATCATAGCTAATAGGCTGGTTGGGACCTGGACTAGACCTATCCCCCTCTGGTAGGTTGCTGCACAGAAACCTGCCAGGTCTCCTACTAGACCTCCACCTAGGGCTAGGACCATATCTTGTCTGGTCATTTCAGCCTCAGACATATGGTCTATGATAGCCTGGTAGTTGGCCAGGTCCTTGCTGGCCTCACCTGGTTCGATTATATACTTTGTAGGCTTGTAACCAGCCTTGGTCAGGGATTCCATGACCTGGTCTGAGTATAGGGAATCTACATTCCTGTCCGTTACTATACAGAGGTTGGCCCCCTTGCTATTTGTTATATTATCTAATATTATCTGCCCTATATTTGCCAGCAGGTCCCTGCCTATCAGTACATCATAGGACTTGCTTTTAGCATCTATTTTTATTTTTTTTATACTTTCTATACTGTTTATATTTTTTATATTATTTACATTTTCTATACTATTCATAATATCTAGTCTCCTAGAGCCCCTTTAATTTTCATCACCTGGTCAACTATCTGGGCAAATTGGCCAGGTAGAATTGACTGGTCCCCATCTGATAGGGCATTTGGTGGATCATTGTGGACTTCTATCATAAGTCCATCTGCCCCTGCTGCTATTGCCGCCAAGGACATGGATCCTACCAGGCTAGACAGACCTGTTCCATGACTTGGATCTACTATAATAGGTAGGTGGCTGACTTCCTTTAAGATAGGAACTACTGATAGGTCCAGGGTATTTCTTGTAATATCAGAAAAGGTCCTGATTCCCCTTTCACATAGGATGACCTGGTCATTGCCATTGTCCATTAGGTACTCGGCACTCATCAACCACTCCTTTACAGTAGAGGAAAAGCCCCTCTTAAGTAGGACTGGCTTGCCTATCTTACCCAATTCCTTCAATAACTCAAAGTTTTGCATATTTCTTGCACCGACCTGGAGTATATCTACATCTGCAAACTGGTCTAGATGGCTGATACCTACAATTTCAGATACTATAGGTAGGCCCGTTTCCCTTTTGGCTATCCTTAGTAGGTCCAGGCCATCTGCCCTCATACCCTGAAAATCATAGGGAGAAGTTCTTGGCTTGTAGGCCCCACCCCTCAGGAGGTTGGCACCGGCTTTCTTGACAGACCTTGCAATCGACACTATCTGGTCCTCAGACTCAACCGAGCATGGTCCTGCTATTATTATAGGTGACTTGCCACCTACTTCTAGGATACCTGAATCTGTATTTATAGTAATGGGTCTGGTTTTTTCGCCAGCATCCCTTTTTGTCATTTTTAAACCTTCTATCATATAGGCCTCCCTTCCCAGTATTTTGAAAATACGCTAAACTACATTATACCATATTTTACTGGGTCATAGGATATTTTAGTCTTTCTAATAAGTGATATTTTGATGGGTATATTTTATAGACTATATTATATTGACTGTATTATGTAAACTATCTTTGTATAAATAGCTAGACCTTATTAGACCTATTGACTTCTATTCTATGGCTTGGTTTTTCTTGAATTAGAGATGTAGTAAACTTTTTTATTTTTATGGTTTACAATAACTTTTTAATATGGTAAACTATCTTACATAAGGTTAGTAAACCTTTTGTAAGATTTGGTTTACTATATTTTTTAGGAGGATTTATATGAATAAGAAATTTTTAAACACAAAGACTATGATTCTTTGTTCCCTTTTTACAGCCCTAATAGCTATAGGTGCCTTTATAAGGATACCTTTCCCGGTTACTGTTTTTAGTTTCCAGTTTACCTTTGTACTATTGGCTGGTGTCCTACTAGGATCTAAGAGGGGTGGACTGTCTACCCTTTTATATGTATTGATTGGTTTGGTTGGTTTCCCTATATTTACAGAAGGTGGTGGACCCCAGTATATATTAAAACCTACATTCGGATACCTGGTAGCCTTTATAATTACAGCCTATTTGGTGGGCTACTTTAGGGAAAAGTTCGGAACTGAATCATTTGTCAAGTTGTTCCTTGCCTGTCTACTAGGTATGGTCTTTACATACGGTTTTGGTAGTCTTTATACCTACTTTATACTTAACTATGCCTTGGGAACTAAGATTTCCTACCTTGCATGTTTGGTTAGCCTATTCCCATTTGCCTTTATTAAGGACCTTGCAAGCTGTGTCCTTGCCGTTTTTGTTGGGCAGAGACTGGCCAAGTATATTGAGTTTTAATTGCCTGAAATTTTTATTAATATAAAAATAGACCTTGACCAATTTTTCTTGGTTAAGGTCTATTTTACATGGAACAGTTATTTTATAAAAATTGACTTTTTATATAAATCAGCTTTTTATTTTAATGTCACTACTTTCAACCACTTATTTAAGCAGTGATGTAACCAGGTCTGGTATTCTAGCAAAGTCTTCATCTCCTGGGTTCCACAAGGAGCGTATACTTTCATCTATGACCTCAAAGCCAGCTCCCTCTAACTGGGCCTGTAGGACCTTTACCGATTCCCCACTCCAGCCGTAGCAACCAAATGCTGCTGCCTTCTTCTTTTTAAACTTAAGTTGCTTTAGAAATTCTAACCAGCCTGCAACACTCGAAAGGATACTGTTACTTACAGTTGGTGATCCTACAAGAATTGCCTTAGACTTAAATACCTCCGTCATTACATCGTTCTTGTCGGCCTTTGAAATATTGAATACCTTGACTATAGTGTCAGGACTCTGCCTGTGGATTTCTTCTGCTATCTTGTGGGCTATCTTAGTAGTACCTTCCCACATAGTATCATAGGCTATAGTTACCTGGTCTTCCTGGTAGGCCTCTGCCCAAGCGGCATACTTTTCTACTATCTGTAGAGGATTTTCACGCCAGATAGCTCCGTGTGATGGGGCAATAATATCAAAAGTCAGGTCAAAACCTATAATTTCTGTCAGTTTCTTCTTAAGAATTGGTGCAAATGGATTTAATATGTTGGCAAAATACTTCATGGCCTCCTTGTTCAATAAACACTGGTCTGCCTTGTCATTGAAAAGTTCTTCTACAGCATAGTGCTGGCCGAATGCATCATTTGAGAAAAGTATATTGTCCCCAGTCATATAGGTAGCCATAGAGTCTGGCCAATGAAGCATCTTCATCTCTACAAAGACTAGCTTCTTGCCATTACCAATGTCTACACTGTCTCCAGTCTTTACAACCTTAAAATTCCAACCACGCTTACCATACTGGCCTTCAATGCTCTTTACAGCATTAGCAGTACAATATATAGGTGTATCAGGTATTTCATCCATGATTGTAGTCAATGAGCCTGAGTGGTCACATTCACCGTGGTTTGCTACGATAAAATCGATTTTCTTTAAGTCAATCTCTTTTTTTAGATTTTCCACAAAGTCAAACCTATGTGGTGTCCATACTGTATCTATCAGTACAGTCTTTTCTTCTTCAATTAGGTAGGCGTTCTGGCTAGACCCATTCATGATTGAGTAATCATCCCCATGAAAGTGCTCTAACTCCCAGTCTATATAGCCAACCCAACTTACATTTCCTTTTACATGCTTTCTCATTCTTTTCCCTCCATATACTCTTTAAATTGTTCTGACAGCAGGCTAAGAAACTCCTTTCAAATTCGATAGGCTTATTCTAATGTTAAAAGAAGTCCCATCTTAAACTTCTTGTCTGCCTTTACTGAATGTAGGCCTCCCTTGGCGAAGTGGAAGTTTTCCCCTGCCTTAATAGGATGGTCCACACCTTCATAGCCGATTACAGCTTCTCCATCAAGTGCAAATATTAAGGCTTCTCCTGGTGCTGCATGTTCAGATAAGCCCGTTCCTGCATCAAATGCCATAACTACAAACTTCATCTTGTCATTGTGGATTATATCCATATTAACTATCTTTCCATCCTGGTATGGTATAAGTTCTGCAAACTTAAATACTTGTCCTGCCTTTATCGCTTTATTCATAATATCTTTCCTCCTAATTGCTATCTCTGTATAAACAACACCTATATCAGTCTTAAAACCAACCGGTGTATCAACCTCTGTTACTATTCCATCCCCAACTTCTAGTATTTTTTCACTACCATCTGACTTGTAAACGGTCACTCTTCCCTCAGATACGACCACCAGCTTGTGGTAGGGGAATATCTCAGCACTGATATCTGTGTCTTCTGCCATGGAAAATATGGATATATAGTTATCTCCACCGCTTATTTCTTTTGACACTGTGCATCCTGGTATAGGGACGTTGTCCTTAGCTATTGAAAATACCCTTCCTGCTACTTCCTTCATAGGTAGCTCCTTTCCTAATCTTGATGACTATTGATTATATTAAACTCTGACATCAGGGTTCTTTTCACCAAATTTTTCCTTTAGCATCTGGCAAATTTCACTACGAGCCTTGCCCTGCTTTTCCATATTCTTAACTGTCTTATATGCTGCAAATAGTGTTGATGGTCCAATTTCTGAACTGAAGTTACCTATACCCTGGTTCCATACCAAAAGTTCAAATACATCATCAAGGGCTCTACTATCTAAGCCATGGATATATGCCTTAACCAGTTCTCTAGTTGCCTGACGCATCCTTCCTGCACCTACAGCATTTGTTAATGAAAGAAGTAGCCTAGTTTCATAAGGTAGGTACCTCTTTTCATCATTCCAAGTTAGGTCCCAAAACTCAACTGCAATCTTGCCTAATGTTTCATCAATTAGTGGCATATTTGTAAGTGCCGCTGGACGCATTGGTATATTCTTTTCATCCTCTTTTGCCTCTACCCTATAAAAATACACATGATATTCAGCATCTGCCTTCTGCTCTGTGTGATATTCATATCCTAACCCTTCCATTACCTCATATAGGGGAATTGGATCAAAACTCTGGATTACCTCTATCCCTTGGCCAGCCGGAACTGCCTTGGCCTGTTCTTTTAGTCCCATGAAGAAGTTCCCCTGTATTCCACGAACATCTACCTTCTTAAATTCCTCTATTTTCCAATCCTTAAATGCCATAATATTACCTCTCTTTCTTTACTTATAAATTTTTATCTACTGAAATTATCATTATCAATCAGGAAATATTTTTCTTTCTCCTTTTTGAGTCCAAGACCTGTCCTAGATGAGTAATGTTGGTTTTATAAGGTCTCAGTCTTTTTTATACGAGTTGTTTTTAATCTATTTCCTTCTTGTTAAGTCTATTATAAATAATTTTCTTTACTATTTCTGTATCTACAGATACACATTTGATATTTTTTTGGGTATAATAATGATATGAAATTACGAAAGGAGGAACTTATGGATTATTCTCTTCTAGCAAAAAGCAATTTATTTCAGGGCATACCTGAAAAAGATATAAGGAAAGTGTTGGAATTTATTCCATATACTCTAAAGTCATATGCAAAAAACGAAGTGGTTTTTCACCTTATGGAAGCATCAGACCGTTTGGGAATCATCCTTAAAGGACGGGCCGAATCACAAAAACCATTTCCTGATGGAAGCCAGTTAAATGTGTCCATACGAAAAACTGGAGATATTATTGGTGCGGCAGCAGTTTTTTCAAACAACCATAAGTATCCCTGCGATGTAGTAGCAATGGAGGCCTTGGAAGTCATTATTTTTAAAAAAGAAGATTTCCTGCTCTTGATTCAAAAGGACATACGCCTGCTTGAAAACTTCACTAGGGAGATTTCATCAGCTACCTATATGCTCCAACAAAAACTAGCCCTTCTTTCCTATAGCGGTATTGTAAAGAAGGTCGCTTTTTATTTGATAATGCAGAAAAGCAAGATAAATTCTGATAGGATTCCTATACCAGAATCTATCACAAAATGGTCTATGTTGATGAATGTGTCAAGACCATCTCTTCATAGGGAGCTCAAGCGTTTAGAAGACCAGGGAATTATAGTCTATAAAAAACATGCTATAGAAATACTGGACTTTGAATCACTTCAAGAGATTTTAGAGCAGTAAATCTAGCAGTGCTTTAGAGTAATAGGTTAAAAATCTAATAAATTTTTAGGTATCTGGTTTGTTGATTTGTAAAAACTAAGGAGAGTCTAGAAATGGAGTAGGCCTCTGAAAGCTGGTTTGTAGACAACTTTTAGGGGCCTCTCATATTCTGACTCTCCTTCGGTCTTATTATATATCCCACTATTTGATATTTTATCTTGAATATCTATTGTCTGAATATCTATTTTTAAATATATTTTACCTAAATACCTCTTGTTTAAATATCTATTTTTCCCTTAATCGTAGGAAAGGATACTATAAAAATACTCCCTTTCTAATCATCTTCTATTTCAATATCTTTGTGCGAGAAAGTTCCTGCATTGGCATCAAGCCTTACTTCGATTTCCTTATTAGCTTCATTCAAGCTAGCCTCATATACAAGGACATTATCTTCAACATCTAATTTCAATTTTTTAACCCTTGCCTTAGGGTACTTTTGTTTGACTAGGCTCTCTGCCTTGGTCAAATCAATTTTAGGCTTAGTATTTAACATTAACCTATATTCTGGATCCATGCTCAAGTTCTTAATTTCAGTCTTCAGGATTTTTCCTGTCTGGGTATCAATATTATATTCCTTCTCCAACTTTCCATCAAGGATGAAAATTTCATGGACTAGTTTTCCATATTCATAGTCTAGGTCATAACCTATAATCTGTCCAGTCTTTGCCTCTTTTAGGGCTATCTCTTTAGCCTGGTCTCTTGTTTGGTCTTTAGTTTCTACACTAGTGGTTTCTTTTACCTGACTTGCTTCTTTTACCTGGTCTCTGGCTTGTTCTTTTGACTGCTCGACCCTTGAGGTGTCTTTTGTATTTGATGGCAAATTCTCATTAGGGACCTTGTAATTGAATGTTGTTAGTAAAATAATAATAAAAATCGTGATAGCTATAAGTATTATTAGTAATTTTCTCATAATTTTACCTACTTTCTTTAAAATATTTTCTTCAAGTCCTTCTTGATGATTTCATGGATTTTAGTATATCTCTTTAAACCCAAGCCGAATAAAATGGTATTACCATATGTAGTAAAACTATTAATGGGCCAGTAAGGCCACCCATTAAAGATCCAAATGCACAAAGCAGAATTACAGGCAAATTCAAAATTATAGCCACAGCCTTGTAAATCTTTGATTTACAGAAAATACAAACTATAATACAACCATAAAGGCTACACCATAACCAGTTGTATATGAATATTTCATAAAGACCAGCAAAAGACAGCAAGGCTAATGCTGGCAAAATTAAACTTAGAACTATTCCTATAACATTGGCTAACTTCTTCATATCCTTACTCCCTAATTAATTATAATATACTCTTATTTCATTAAATCTTATCCAAACTTATCTAATCAGGTTTGGTCTATATAGATTTCAATCCTATCATATTTTGACTATTTCCAACTACATCTCCTCTAAAAGGGCAATTCTCTGCAAAATACCTCTAGCCAATTCCTTTGCCTTGGCAAAGTCTTCCCTGGTCAAAATAAGCACGACATAGGAGTCACTTCCCACATCCATTCCTGCCAATATATAGTCCGTCCACATTGAATTGATTTGGGCACCCCATTGTGGTATAGCCTCATCCTGGTCCAGGATATTTCTATCCAATTCATCTAACTTACATAGGTCTATATCGAGGTTCATATTGACAATTAATTCCTTTAAAACTGGTATAAAGACATCTTTTCTGGTCTTCCAATCAAAATCAAAGGCTCTCTTTGTCTGTAAGACTTCTTCATAGAGTTCTTCCCATGCATTATCAATATCCTTAAGGCCTTCAATCTTTAGACCGCCTATAAATTTTTGGCTATCTGAAGAATCACCCAAAAGTAGCTTTGCCAGGTCATAAAATGACTCTTTTATAGCTTCATTATCCTCTGGAGGAGCCTCAAAATATTGGTCTTGACTTGGAAGGATTGACTTTTTTACAAAATTCCTCATGATTCTAATTGCTTCATCATAGGTCAAGTCGGGCATCCAGTATTTCTTGTCATCAATATCCATGTATATATCAACATGGTCCTGACTTTTGCCAACGACAGCCTTCATTAGGCTACAACCCCTTATATCATGCGGTGGATAAATTTCCGTATACATTATATATCCATCCCTCATGGCCTTGAGTGAATTGTCTATCCCTATTATATTGAAGCCATTTCTGTCATAAATTGGGGATTTCATGTACCATTCTTCATATGTATTAAATATCTTTTCCTGGATTAGCTTGTACAAACTCATAATATACCCCTCATAAACACTAAAATTTCCTGTATTGGTATTACTTTAGAAACCAACTTTACTATTTGTATTTTTTACTCTTGATACATTTTTCTAACTACTATACCTTCGTGTAGTCATAATAATGTAGCTTTACCCTATTCTTTTTAAGTTGCCTTTTCATTGCATCTATTTCAGCTACGGCCTTCCTGGATTTTCCTATCATAAAGGCCTTATGCCTTCCCTCCTTCATAGATAATTCTATATGGTATCTCTTACCAGACATATTCCTGCCACGTAATAGATGAATTGTAACTTCATCTATATCCTTTAGCAAAATTTTTCTATTTCCTGGAACTATACCACTGTGGATGTAGAAAAAACCACCTGATATTTTATAGGATGACCAAAAACTACCACCACTTTTCATGGTTATAGATAGTCTCCTATAAGCTATAAGAAGCATGAAAAATGCAATAAGAATCAATGCATTTCTAGCTATATCGTATGAAAGCATCTCTTTCATACCTATCAAAAAATACTCAAATACTTTCATTTTACCACCTTGTGACTATTTATAATTCTAAAATCAAGGAATCTCTACCAATAAATGAATTTTGATTCCTTGATTTATATTTACCTTTTGTCTTCTAAGTATAATGTATTTCCCCTAGTCTGCAACATAAGATAATACATAGTGCATATTGTCTGGAATAGAAAAACCTATATCTTGCACTTGGAGACTACCGTTCAAGCCCTTGCTCATAGCAGTCTGGTGAAAATGTGATAAAGCTATACCAATATCTATATGCTTTATCTTCTTCACATCATCATTTAAAGTATTCTTGTAGTTACAGAAGAAATGGAACTTATTTCCCTCCTTGACTACTGCCCAAGGCTGGGAATTTGTAGCACTAGGTGCCAGTCTAAGCATTTCAAGTGCATCCTCGTATATTCCAGCATCTGCCTTAGTCAAAACCTTAGTGAAATCTTCTAAGAAAAATAGTTTATCCCAGTCTTTTCTCTTTTTAGATCCCAGACTAGCCTTTGTTATTTTTTCTAAAAACGATTGTTTTAGGGCAGGGTAACCAAGTGGGCAAATACATGGAAATAAGTCATCCTCACCAATTTCAATAGCATTTATAAAATCTTTTCTTTTAAAGGTTCCTGCAAGCCAAACTGTGCCTATACCCATATCAGTAGCGTATAGTACCAGGTTTTCAAACTGGTAACCTATAGCCTCCATTGCATATGGTTGGTCTTTTACTGTTATTGCCAAGAAATCTTTTGCTCCCTTTATAGTCCCATATGTTCCGAGCTGGACATCATCTGCACCTTTTTCCTTGCTTATATACTGGACCTTAACATCTATCCCAAATGGGTTGGTTAGGGTCCCATTAAATTCCAGCAACTTCTTTTTATCTTCTTCAGTCAATGACCTTTCTTCGTAAGTTCTCTTACTAATACGCCTCTTTATTACCTCTTTTACATTAATTGGCAATCTATCAACTTTCTTGAATTCCATATTTTACTCTCCTTTCTTTATCCATACGCAAAAACCGATTGAATATCAATATATTTTTATTTATTTAAATATATGACCTCTTATATTTCTAATGTGTTAGAAATAGTATTTAAAATCTACTCCTGCCTATCTCGTTCCTATTGTAATTACTGTCTTACCCCTAGATCTTCCATTGGCAACCTTGTCTAAGGCCTTATTAACGTCTTCAAAGGAATAAACAGTATCTATTGATGGCTTGATTCTAAGAGTCTCAAATATGTCAGCCACCTCCTGCAATTGCCTTCCGTTAGATTCTACAAATATAAAGTCATATGTAATACCATACTTGTCTGCCAACTTATCAAACTTACGCCCTGCAATACCTAAAATAAACTGCTTCCATTTTGGCAGGTTCATCCTATTGGCAAAGGCTCCATTAGGCATACCTCTTAGAGATACTAAACTTCCATCCTTTTTTAAAATAGACATCTGCTTTTCAGTTTCATTGCCACCAAGTGTATCTAATACATAATCAATATTGGATAAAACCTCTGTATAATCTTCCGTTTTATAGTCTATAAACTGACTTGCACCTAGTTCCAAGACCCTATCTTTATTTTCTGCACTTCCATTAGTTATGACCCTAAGTCCCTTAGCTTTGGCAATAGGTATAGCCATGGCACCTACACTTCCCGTACCACCTGAAATAAAGATTGTCTTTCCAGCTTCTGCTTTCATTATGTCAAGAGCTTGCATTATTGTAAGTCCTGTTAGTGGCACTGCAGCTGCCTCTATATCTGAAAGGTAATCAGGCACCAATGCGAGTGCATTTTCATCTACAGATACATATTCGGCAAAAGCACCTATCCTATCAAGGGGTAGCCTTGCAAAAACACGGTCATTTAACTTTGTTTTTGTAACTCTTGCTCCTATTTTTTCAACTATCCCTACAAATTCATTGCCTGCCACTAGTGGTAACTTATATGGTACTATCATCTTAACTTCACCACGAGAAATCATATTGTCTAGTGGGTTTACTCCTGCTGCTAATACCCTTACAAGTACATCCCTTTCTCCTATGGCTGGCCTATCTATGTCTACTAAATCTACTGAAATATTGTTCTTATTATATTCTATTACTTGTGTTGCTTTCATTTTACTCCTCTACTTAATCTTCTTATTATAAATATTATACATGTTTTCTACTAAGGATTTAAGTGTTTCCTTCCTTAAATTTAAAATTAACTGTTTTTCTGACTCTTCGAATATAGGTAGCAAGGCCTCCCTAATATTCTCCCCTACTGGACATTCCTGATTTGATGTATCATGAATATGAAGCAATTCTTTTTCTGGATATACTGCAAAGTAGACCATGTCCAAGGTAAGTTCATCTGATGCAATTTTTAAACTCATCCCCTTTTTCCCCTGTTTACTTTCAATTATATTTGCTGATTTTAATAAGATAATAATCTTCCTAATATAACTGGCATTAGTACCAACGCTTTTAGCTAAAAGTTCTGATGTAACTATATCTTTGGTTTCTTCTATATATACTAAAATATGAAGTGCTATAGAAAATTTTGTATCCATATACAAACCTCCTCTTCTTTGTTTGTGTATGTATTATAACATGTATTTGTATTGAATACAAGTACATGTTGTCTTTTTTTATAATTTATTTTATATTACATATTATACTTGTACTTACAGGTCTATTTAATATCCCTAATTTTTCAACTTATTTATCCATCTAGATTGTAATTTTTACATAAAAATAATATAATCTAAGTATAAATACAAATAATTTTCTATTAGTTAAACTATCTGTTACAATCTAAAAAACAATCGTCTACAATTAAAATTTATATAGTCAGGAGGTATTTTGTTATGATTAAACTATTAAAAAAATCATTATTCTTACTGTGTTCCTTAGCCCTACTATGGCCATCTGTTGCGAGTGCAGATATGGAAATAGTTAGAATTGCCGGCCAGGATAGGTATGTAACTTCATCCCTGGTAGCCACTAATTTTTTTAACTCCCAGTACCTTATAATTGCCAGTGGTGAAAAATATCCCGATGCAATAATGGGTGGCTGTTTGTCAACCCAGATTAAAAGTCCTATTCTCTTAGTACAAAAAAATAATATACCCGACTCAATTAAGATGGAGCTCCGTAGATTTACACCAAAGAAGATCTTTGTTTTAGGCGGTCAATCCAGTATTTCTGATTCTAATATAAGGAAAATTAAATCTATATGTAATGCCCCTATACTTAGGGTAGCGGGTAAGGACAGGTACCAAACTGCTCATAAAATAGATAGGTTAAGAATAGATTTACAAAACTTGACAGAGGAACAATGGGACGGAATCACTAGACACTATATAGGTGCTGTGAGTGGTGAAAATTTCTATGATGCCCTATATGCTGCCCCTTATATAGGTCTAAGAAAATTTGAGACAGGCTGGATAATGTCACTTATATTCTGCCATAGTGTTGAAGATTTTATGAAGGAAAGTGAAGATAGTGTTGAATCACTTGGCTTTTTGATAGGTGATATAAAGGTGTTGAACAGCGAAGGTTTTTACTATCCAACCATCATAAAGGGTCGTAATAGGTATGAGACTTCGGCTATGATAGCTTCGAATTATTATAATAAATACATCCTTAACCTTCCTTGTGATACTGTTGTGATAGTCAGTGGAGAAAACTACCCAGATGGACTTTCAGCTGCTGGTTTTACTGCACTATATAATGCCCCTATTTTGCTTACACCAAAGAAACATTTAGATCCTGCTGTTAGGTCATTCTTGAAAAATAATCCGGTTCGTAAGGTAATCATTGTTGGTGGAGAAAATTCGGTATCTAAGAGCGTTGAAGATGAGTTAGGTCATCTATAGGGATTAAAAAAGTCCACGACCAAATTGGCCGTGGGCTTTTTCCTGCAAATCATATTTTGTAGGATGTCTAATTAAAGTTTTTCACAGACTCATAATAAAATTATTCCACTTTACTTTTTAGACCCTTTATAATCCGATAGTGCCCCTATTGCAATATTCAAGCTTCTTTTACCCCTTTTCTTTTCCTTATTTTCCCTTACAGAACTAACTAGGGTTATTTTCCGGTCAGGCAGCTTTAGTATATAGGTTTCATACCAAAAGGGCTGTGGTTTAGGTATCTTGATGACCAGGTCCCCCTTATTAATCTGAACCTCTTGTTCCCTCCAATTTAATAGGGCATAGCTTTCGTAAAGGTCAATATGTCCTTCTAGGTCTTCATGACTCCAAATCTTCTTAGCAAACCAGGTTGGAACCAGCATAAATATAGGAATCAAGGCGAATATCAAGTAAACCGCATGCATGGGATGTTGCCTAAAATATACTGGTCCATTTTCTGGCCCCTTATCTATACCAGTTATCTTCAAAAAACCAAAAAACGCTAGCAACCCAAGTCCTACTCCCAATATTACCAGTATATATAGGACACCTGGCCTGTATTTATTGTATCTAAATTTTATTCTTTTCATATTTACTTCCTTTTTTGCTCCCTTTTATTGCTACTACCCTGCTTCATTCATTTCCCTATTAATATTATTTCCAGGTACTTTTAATCATTCGTTTTTACTTTTGATTATTCATTTTTACTCTTCCTTTACATTATATCATTTTTAAATGTTTTTTTATAAGTTAAATTGTCTTTATTTAGGTGTATACAAATATTTAAAGCTATATAATATTTATACCTCACTATATTTGCCTTAAGAATAATTTTTTACCCCAAAGGCCTCTATAATGATATAATTTACTTATACTTAATTATAGAATTTTAAACTAGAAAAGAGGACTGAAGATGGGCTTTTTTATAACAGTAATAGGTTTTTACCTTGTTTTTCTACTGTCATTTTTATTTACTATTTATATCTATTTCAGGCTTGCAATGGCTGTAAAGGCAGGCGAAGATGTTCCTAAATGGATTTATCTTATAGGTCAGGGTTTTAGGTATAGACATTACAATACCCTTAATGATGTCACTGATTCTACAGCTCTAAGGGAGGCAAGCTTTTTTATGTTGCGCCTTGTAATCGTCAATATTATTGTATTTATTGCACTCTATTACAAAACATATAATTTACAAAAAGCACTATATACTTGTTTAAGAGCCCAGATGCCTATTGTTCTTGCAACTATGTTCATCCATGGTATTATAAAAATCATTTCGATAAGTCGTAACAAGACCAATAAACCTATGTATATGTACTCTTCATCAAATGCAGTAATAGGAGGCTTTTTTTTCACTTCTTTCATCCTTACTTTGTGTATATCCATGTCAGGTTTTCCTGCCGAGCCTATAACGGTGCAAGTAGATAAGACCAGCCTGGTTGTGGGAGAAACAAGGGCTTCTGACCTCTTGTCTTCAGGCTTTACCTTTTACAAGAAAAGTCCTGATAGCAAGGTTGTAAACAAGCGTAATGACCACTTTTATTATGGTGAACTTGTAGAACTGGTGAAAGATGGCAAGCCATATGGCTATGTGTCCCTTACACCAGAGTTGTCAGATTCGGATAAGGTCAAAAACTGCATAGTGACTTTTTATGGAATAAAGGCCGATAATGAACAATTATCCAAGGTTAGGTTTAATAATAAGGACTTGTCAAAACTAACAATTAAAGACTTTCAGACCAGGAAGCTGACAGATATTTTTTCCCTGGATCCTGTAGATTATGAGGAGGTAAAGAACGATATATTTTTCTGTCTTAAATTACAGACATCTGGATATGACTTATGGATGGCCTACCGTATTGAAGCTAATTTTAATTCGGACTATTCGCCTGATCGATATGGCGTTAGGGCCCAGCATACAATATGGGAGTAGGCATTATATACCTACTCCCATATACTTTATTTATTATTTTTTACATAAAATGTTGCTTTTCCTTTGCCATGTCGTTCAATGTAGCCTTCTTCCGTCAATTTCTTGAGCATATTTTCAATTGTGGCTTTACCAAGGTTTGGAACTAATTCCATAATATCATTTTTTGTAAACTTACCCAACTTATTATCCACTGCATTTCTCACAAGGTCAATTGTTGGTACTTTTTCATCTACATAATCGACTCTCTCTTCAAAATCAATATATGCAGCCAATATAGTTCTTAGGATATACTTTATAAATGGTTCAATATTTTCTTCATTTTCATGCCAGCCTACACCACTTTTTCCCAAAGCCATATAATAATTATCTTTATCTTTCTCTATTTTACTTTCCAAACTGATGTATTTCCCAATAAAATATCCTTGTCTATACAGCAATAAGGTTGTCAATAATCGGCTCATTCTTCCATTTCCATCATTGAATGGATGGATACAAAGAAAATCATGAATAAAAATTGGAATTAAAAGCAGAGAATCTACTTCTTCTTTATCTAAAGCCCTATTTAATTCATCACAAACTTGCTCAATAGCACCCGGAGTTTCATAGGGTGGTAGAGGTTTGAATTTTTCTACTGCATTACCATATATATCTTTTTCAACAATAGAATTTTGTGTGTTTTTATATCGACCACCAATTCCTTTTCCACTATACTTAAATAGGTCTCTATGAAGTTGTAAAATATAATTACTACTAATCGGAATATATTCATAACTTTCATGAATTATATTTAAGACATCCCTATATCCCAGAATTTCTTCTTCATCCCTATTCCTAGGAGTCGTTTTCTGATTCATTAAGTCTTTTATTCTAACTGCTGTGGTAACAATCCCTTCTATTTTATTTGAATCCTCTACACTTTGAATTTTAGCAATTTCAACTAATTTATTTAAAACAGCAGGTTTGCGTTTTAAAAAAAGTTCTTGCTTTCCCTTGTGTTCATGGATTTGTACCAGCAGATTTATTATTTCACTATCCCACTTGATTCTTGCTAAATTTTCATAATTAAAAACCCTCATTCGCCTATCTCCTTTCCTTTCGCCTAATTATAGCATATTTTTAGGCGATTGTTAAGTGTTTAGGCGATTAGTTTAGTATGATGATCTTCTTCAATGGAGGAAGCTAACCAATATATACAAGAAATATATATGCGAAAGCCAGCTTTTTACCCTTATATCATTTTGTATATAATTCTGGTCTAGTGATTAATAGGCCATACTTTAACTTTGGCAACTTAATCAATTCGTCATATAATTTTTTAGTTTCCCTGCAAGGTCTCAGGCTTAAATGCTCTAAGTTTTCAAGACATAGGATAGGAGTATAGTCTTTACTTTTTAGCCTTGCTGTTAAAAAACTAAAAAATCTCAACTGTTTCATTTCTGTTAAAAAATCAAGAGAATTTACATGAATATACTGAGGTCCAAGTCCATCGCCTTCAATAGATAGACTCTCTAGGTTTTTAAGCCCAATAAGCGGACTGTAATCGTTGATTTTTTGAAAATTCTCTACCGACAATGCCACAAGGTTTTTCAGTTTTGAAATTGCCTCTATGTTACTTACACTAGCACCCGATCCCAGGTGTAGATACTCAAGTTTTGTCAAGTTGGCAAGATTTGAAATATCAGGATAAATACCCCATTTAATATGTAATTTTTTAAGATTTTCCTGCTCACAAACAGCATTAAATAATTCTTGAGGCATCTTGGTAACAAATGTCAATTCTGTAAATGTGGTCTTATTATTTTTTAAAAAATCACACCATTCCTCTAATACTCTCTTCTTATCTTTTGCTGTCTTGTATTGGGGTGTAAAGCTATCTCCCAATTGGGTGCAATTTATGATTAATTCTTCTTCCCCCTTGTAGTCAGATACCTCTACTATACACCTCTTGTCTGGTTCATCTTTATGAAAATAATTATATCCGTATTCTATCTGCTTCTCTGTTAAAATTGACATTACTTTTACTCCCTATCTCCATTATTCTTAATTATATCCGGATATGTATCTCCTGATACAATTACTGTTAGTAGCAAAATTATTCAAAATACTCCTACAAAACTCCCTGTATTATACATTTTTTATTTATCATAATTTTCTCCTATGCTTTTTGATCCGGTTGCACAAGCATAGTCAACAAGACCAACTTTCACAATACATTGAGCTTTTCTTTAATATTTATATTCGTGCACATGAGTGATTGTATTAGATTTTACACCATTGGGCGCAGATTAGAAAAAGTTACACCATTCTATGGACAATAAATTAACCCTACAATTGAGGGTTAATTTATACTATGTATTACTCATCTAGAATTCCAATAATTACTGAAACAGAAATAACAAAAAAGAAACCTGATGTTACAAGCAAGCAAAAGTTTTCTGAGAAACCAAGAAACTTACCAAAAAACGCGTAAATTAAGAATCCTATTGGCCATAACATTATGATAATAGATACACAAGAAAAGAATAATCCGCAATTCCATTTATATTTTATCACCTCTAAAAATCCATAAACTACGATACTCACACCACAGAAAATCATAGAAAAGATTATGTAATGGTTCATCTGTTCTACACTTCTACAGTACTGCACATACAGAATAAATAAAGATACTCCTGATCCAAAACAACAAAGTTTTTCCATTCTTCGAGTGTATGTAATTTTTTCTGTAAATTAGCCTTCTATGGTCAATCTGCCGATTAGGCAATATAAAATTAAAGATTTGATTTTGAGGAAGGTTGGTTAAAATCCCAACTTCCTCAATTCTATAATATTATTTAATTATAAGCATGTCAATAAAAACCTTCATAAAGTCGGTTTTAAAACTAATAGCTTATACGTTCTTCGAACATAATCGATAGCTCACCAAAAATAGAGCCCCAATTTCTTATAGGGTGAGTCCATTTTTTACTGATTTTTTCTACCGATAAAAATAAAGCTTTTTCTAACGAAGATTTTGTAGGAAATACACTTCTATTTCTGTTTAGTCTCTTAAACTGTGCATTTAAGCTTTCAATGGCATTTGTAGTGTATATGACTCTCCTGGTTTCTGGTGAGAACTTAAAAATAGGAGTTATACAATCCCAATTTGTATACCATGATTTTAGGGAATTAGGGTATTTTTCAGACCACTTTTCACTAACAGCATCTAAACTCTGCCTAGCTTGTTCTTCACATCCTGATAAGTAAATTGATTTCAAGTCTGTAGCAAACTCTCTTTTGTCTTTATAGCTGACATATTTGAGTGTATTCCTCACTTGATGTACTATACAACGCTGGTATTCTGTATTTGGAAATGCTACGTTTATAGACTCTTTAATACCTGTTAGGCCGTCTGCGCAAAGTATCATAATGTCTTTTAATCCTCTATTTTTAAGCTCATTGAATACTGACAACCAATATTTCAAAGACTCAGCATCTCCAACATAAAGCCCGAGAACCTCTTTCATGCTTTCAGTTGTAACACCTAAAATCACATAGGCAGCTCTCTTTTTTACTATACCAGCATCCTTTACTGAAAAATGGATCGCATCAATATATATGACAGGATAAATTGAATCAAGAGGTCTAGATCTCCATTCTTCAATTCTTGGTATTACTTTGTCTGTTATATCACTTATCATGGATTCTGATACCTCAAAACCATATATATCTTCTATTTCTCCTACTATTGTTCTATTAGTTAGTCCGGAGGCATACATATTTATTATTTTTTGCTCGATCTCAGATATATCTTTTTGTCTTTTTTTAATAACCTTCGGTTCGAATTGAGATTCTCTATCCTGAGGAACATCGATTTCAAATTCACCCATAGAACTTCTAATTTTTTTACTCTTATAGCCATTCCTACTATTAACAACATCTTCATCTCTAGAATATTTCTCATATCCTAAATGCTCATTCATTTCAGCCTCTAACATATCTTGTAGCGTTTCACCTAATAAATCTTTTAGAGCTTCTTGAATGTCTTTAGCGGTTTTTATATCGTAAGTTTTAATAAGTTCACTTACGATATTTTTCTTAGCTGGATCCATTGGTTCTCTTTTTCTTCCCATAACAAAAGTCCTCCTATGATAATTTTACCATAGAAGGGCTTACAATTTTACAGACTTTTTTACATAGACTCTATTCTACCAAATCTACTATGGACGAACTTTATAAAATACGAAAGAACTATGGAATTTACATGGGCAAGGAGATGGATAGATAGCCATCTCCTCTATATATTAGGGACGTGTCCCTGTTGAGCTCGCAAAGCGTGCGAAACAATAATCCACCCGCTATGCGGGT
>OKSA01000207.1_pt1 | contig 56108 bp, 28 predicted proteins | sample 1601181 | NCBI WGS metagenome assembly OKSA01 (sample SAMEA3541538, study PRJEB24748) | human gut metagenome | biome: human gut; feature: human-associated habitat; material: faeces | place: China | collected 2012
TGCAAAGGCGCGAAAGCTGCCCCAAACGCAAATTGAGCTGACGCAAAGCATGCTGGTAGTTGCGATATGCAGCCTTACCGGAAAGAGCGCCATCGAGAATATCCAGCAAGTAGGGAGAAGACGGGTCTTTGCTTGCATAAAGCTGGAGTAGCTTCATGGCTACCGGGTCTACAGCAATCAAAAGTGGCATGCCAGTCTTATGACGGCGGACAGTGAGATAGCCATTCTGCAAATCGACCTTGCGGAGGTTGGCCAAGTCGACAAAGGGGATGCCATGAAAACGGAGCATCAGCTCCAGACAGGCACGCGCCCAGTTGAGGTCGCGGGAGGAACAGCGGGAAGCGGAAACGGGTTCCGTAGCTTCTGCTGCGTCGGTACTCTCAGTTGCAGCCGCAGCCTGATCCTGATCATCATCCGCAGCCGTTGATGTAACCGTAGTCCGATCCGCAGCCATTGATGTAACTGCAGCTCTAACTTCATCCGCAGTTTCAGCCGCGCCTTTCACCAGCACCAGGCGGATCTCCTCTTTCTTCAAGGCCCGCCGATGATTGACATGACGCCCCGTAAACACGTTCTTGAACTGACGGGGAATATAAGGAGCAAGCCCCAAATCCACAGCCCGGTTGTACACCGCACGAAGCATGCGCATGTACGTGGAAATCGTGTTCCAAAGCAATGCCTGACGCAACAAATGCTCCTGATAGCTTTTCAACCAGGCCGGATTCAAATCTTCAATGCGCAGGGAACTTCCTCCATAACCCACAGCCGACTTCAAAGCACAATGATACACATGCGCAGTGCTGTAACGGCCCTGCAACTCCATATCCGTAATGACGGATAGCATAAAATCATAGAGTTCATTTTTGTCCATAATTCTTTTATTATTACATTACAATTAATTTATTGACATTCAGTCAACAACCGATATTACACAATGTTTCATTACATATACTGCTAATTATATATTTTTATAAATAGGATATAAGCCATCAATTTGTCATACTTTTGTGCCCGAAGTATTAAAGGCTCCTTTTTCCTCGGTGAGGAACGGATCGCTTCCCGGTGGGAAAGCACCTGTTTCTCGGTGAGGAACGAACCATCGGACACCGCCCTATCATCGAAAGCCATTAACCGGCTACTATTCAATGTTTTCCGGAACCGTTCAGAACGAACTTCAACCGCCTACGGTTTCGGACTCCTTTCACAGGACCACAAACATAAATTCATTATCAAAAAATTAAAACATTGAAGACCCATGATGACCATCAGTATAAATGTAGAGCCCTATCTGGCCCACTACATGTATGCCCGCTACGCCAACTGCATCCATGAAGGCGCCATAAAGTTAAGCCACCGCGCCAATCTTTATCACATTTTACTTGAATTAACTGCTCCCCGCCCCCAAGGAATTTCTTGGCACGACACCGGAAACCTCATTCTCGCCCTCCCCGTCCCCGACATAGGCAAAGATCCACGCACCTACAACTACCTAAGCGGAGAAAGCATCCACCTGCTCGCAGTGAAGATAAACCGCCAAATGAGACGCGAAATGATAGAATACATGCTCAGCGAAAAGTTTGAACATGGAGTTATGTACAAACATTCCCTCATCCACTTCATTGCCGACTATGACATGAATGAACTAATCAACGAAGATACCCTGATGAAACATTTCCAATTATGGAGAAAAAAAGAAAAACTGGAGAAAATAAAAGAAAGAGGAGATGCGTTTATGAGTGCCCCATAGCATTACTTAGGCTCTCAATAATCTTGGCTTTTTCGCTATGCCCATCGGTTGATAACCGGAGTAATGGCAAACCTATAATTTCAAGAATATGATTTTTCTTATTATCACGTTCTTTCTGCAATTCATTATCGTGGAAAGAGACCCCATCTACCTCAATAGCTTTACAATGGTCTCGGCAAGTAGTCCTTCGTGCCCAGCTTGATGGTGCGGACCACATCTGGTACGGAAACGTATTCCGTCGTGAAGATGAACAGTATATCCATATTTCATCACTCCATATCATCGGTCTTGTCCCCTAAATACCCGCATTACATCTAAGGCAATCTGCACCTTCTCTAACTCTTGTGCATTGTATTCAGGTCGCCATTGTAGGGTCAAATCACGACGTAGCGGATGGAATCTTTGCCTGTGAATTCCAGCCGATACTCTTCATTGTCTATTTGGAAGTACTCATAACGCCCTTTATTATACAGATAAAAACCTCTATAGGGCTGCAAGCTCATCCGGAAACGCCGCATTATCGTGTCATGTTCCAATTGCGGGAAAGGCGAAGTAGGTAATGTTGCGTCGAAGTCGATCGCTTCAACTTCAGAGAATCCTGTTCTGTCCATTGGGCATGACAATGCCCAATGAACAACAAGAAGACAAATGGCAGAAAAACAAACTTCTTTATGTTTTCTTTTTTCAATACAGACTTCATATCTCTATTTGCTTCAAAACTAAAATTCAAATACTCTTCATACTTTTTCCGACAAATGGACACGCAACAAGGAAAATCGGTTCTTAATACCTTATTGTTTAATACAGTGTTTTATATGGTATTAAAGAACCCGTCCTTTAAACACATCAGATTTACCGGCTGGAAGTAAAACGCCATATAGCGTAACACACCGCACTCTGTATCTCGGGGCGGGCGTCCAATGCCGCTACAAAATTCTTTGTATGGGAGAAGAGCGTCTCGATGTCGGAAGTCCGGGCGAATATCCCCCTTATTTAAGTTTGCATTTAAAATGATTCCGACTTTTTTCCTATTCCAAGTTTTTTTGTACTTTTGCACCGGATTTCTCAATCAATAATGCCCGAAATTCTGTTCTCATTTTTTAATATTCCCTGATGAGGCAGTTTGTAGCGCATTGTGGCAGATGTTGTGCTGTCCGGACTCTTATGGTTCATTATTAGTATTTCCGAGGGAATGAACAGAGGTTAACGGCTTATAGTTAACGGTTAGAGGAAAAAATAATGAACAACAATACATCTATTTTTATTTCATGAACAAACTTATGGTTTATTCTGCTCTGGCTGTCGCTCTGATGGCCGGAGAGCCTTGTCTTGTGCATATATATGCACAAGACAAGGCTGTGCAGGCGATGACACTCACGGCACTTTACAATCTTGCTGACCAACAGAGTCAGAAGGTGAGGGTGAGTGAGGTGGCTTTGCAGGCAGTCAGCGAAGGGGTGGCAGCAGCCAAATCGGCTTTGCTGCCGAGTGTGGATTTGAGCCTTCAGGGCAGTTATACGGGCAATGCCTTCATGCTGTCGCGAGGTTTTTCGACCGGTGGAACGACCGATTACATCGTGCCGGGTATGGGAGCTATTCCCGTGGCAAATGGCAAGCAGGACACCCCCCATTGGGGAAATAGTTTCACGGCTCAGGTGTCGCAGGTTGTGTATGCCGGTGGCGCTATCCGTTCGGGCATCCGCATGGCGGAATTGGGCGAAAAAATGGCAGAACTCGATGTGGAGAAGAACCGCCAGGAGGTGCGCTTCTTGTTGACGGGTTACTATCTTGACCTCTACAAGTTAGGCAATCAGATAGAAGTGGTGCGTCAGAATATCGCACTTACGCAGAAGGAGATTGACCAAATGAAAGCCCGCCGTGAGCAGGGTACTGTTTTGCAGAACGACATCACTCGCTATGAATTCCAGTTGCAGAGTCTTGAACTCACACTGACAAAGCTCACCGATGTTTCTACCATCATCAACCATCAACTGGTTACAACGCTTCATTTACCGGAGCAGACGGTTATAGTTCCCGATAAGAATGAGCTCAATACAGAAATAGACGCACTCTCGGCAATCGCCGTTCAAGACACATGGCAGCAGACGGCAACGGACAACAATCTTGGTATCCGCCAGGCAACGGTTGCCACAAATCTGGCAGAGCAGAAGGTGAAGCAGGCAAAGGCGGAGTCATTGCCTTCGGTGGCTGTCGTGGCAAAGAATCATCTCTTTGGTCCTTATACACAAGACCTCATCCCGAAGGATTGCAATGTAAACGTGTGGTTTGTCGGGATAGGCGTAAAGTTTAATCTTGGCAGTCTTTGGAAGAACAAACACCATATCCGCAAGGCACGTACAGAGCATCGGCAGTCGAGGGAAGCGCTCGCCTTGGCTCGTGAGGGTGTGGAGAATGCTGTACAGGCAAACTACACCAACCTCCTTACGTCCTACACCGAGGTGAAGACACAGCAGAAGCAGGTGGAACTTGCCAATCAGAACTACTCCGTGGTGCAGAACCGTTATCAGAACGACCTTGCACTCCTTACCGACATGGTCGATGCTTCCAACATGAAACTCTCTGCCGAAATGGCACTGGTCAATGCCCGCATCAGCATGCTTTATAATTTCTATACACTCAAATACGTAACAAATACTTTATAATAATAGAAAAGAACAAGATACACATCTATTTATACAATGCGCTCATCGTGCTTTGCCTCTTGGGTGGAGCCGTTTATGTGGTGAGCCAGTTTATGCACTTCGGCGGTGGAGAATTTACCGACAATGCCCGTGTACGCCAGAACGTCGTGCCTCAGAGCAGCCGTGTGCAAGGCTTCATCCGTGAGGTACGGTTCGCGGATTTCCAGCAAGTAAAGAAAGGCGATACGCTTGCCATCATCGAGGATGCCGAATTTCGCTTGCGACTGGCCCAAGCCGAGACCGACCTTATCCGTGCCGAACACGGTTCGCAGGGAACGGCAAGCAGCATCGTTACCACCAAGACAAGCATGACCGTTACCGAAGCCGGCATCGAATCCGCACGTGTACAGATGGAGAATGCCATGCGTGAGGATACTCGTTTCAAGAAGCTCCTCAGTCAGGATGCTGTTACCCGACAACAATATGATAAAGTACATACGGGCTATCTGAGTGCCAAGGCAGCCTACGAGCAGGCGGTTCGTTCACGTCAGATGCAGTCGGCTGTTGTGGCCGAACAGGGGCATCACCTTTCCGTTTCGGAGCAGGGCATCGAACTGGCTCGTCGTGCCGTCGACCTCGCCCGTCTCAACCTCTCCTATTGCTACATCATTGCCACTTGTAACGGTACCGTTGGCACGAAGGATATTCACGTAGGTCAGCTTGTCAATCCGGACCAGGTACTGGTGAGTATTGTTGACAATGGTGAACGTTGGGTTGAGGCGAACTACAAGGAAAGCCAGTTGCCTCACATCAAGGTGGGCAGTAAGGCTGAGATTACAGCCGATGCCGTTCCCGGTATACAATATACGGGTACGGTGGAACGTATCTCTGATGCTACCGGCAGTGCCTTCTCACTTATTCCCATCGACAATGCCACGGGTAATTTTGTGAAGGTCGAACAGCGCGTCACCGTACGCATCAAGCTCGATGAGAATGCTGATGTTGCCAGGCTCAAGGGCGGTTATAATGTGGAATGTATCGTTGAGGAGTAATGGGACAATTGACTGAATTCTTTATGAAGAGCGCCGGTGGCCCTCCACCCGGCATGGGCTTTTCCATGCCTATGATGAAGGGATGGGTACCTCGCCGGATACAGCCGTGGCTGTACGTGCTGACCGCCTTTTGCTTCCAGTTCGGCGGTGGCATCTACCTTGGTGCACTGGATGGCATTCGTGGCACCACCGACTTCATGATCGAGGACGTGCTCTTTCTGCTTTATGCCACCCTCGCGGGCATGGCTGTCTATTTTCCGATGCTTTTCCGCATGAAGTTCCGCTTCACCAACAAGCAGTTGCTCTGCGGTTCTGCCATCGTTCTTGCCGTATGCAATGTGCTGACGATGCATTGCCAGGCGATGCCTGTGCTCATGATAGTGTGCTTCATAGCCGGAATGGCTAAGATACAGGGCACGTTCGAGTGCATGAGCAACATCCAGCTTTGGATTACCCCCCGACGCGATTTTGCCGTTTTCTTCCCCGTGCTTCACATCATCCTGCTCACCGCCATCGAGGGTAGCGGATGGCTTGCCGCCTGGTTCGGTCATCATTTCACATGGCAGATGATGCACGTCTTCACCATCGGCACTATGTCGTTCGTACTGTTCACGCAGGCCATCTTCTGCCGTCCGTTTTGTCCTATGCCCCAGCGTCTGTCGCTCAAAGGTATCGACTTTCAGGGAGCATTGCTCATCTGCGGACTGATGCTCGTGGTGTCGTACATTGTGGTGTACGGCGACTATTTCATGTGGTTCGATACCCTCCGCATACGCCTTCTGTTCGGTGCTGCCATCGTGCTTTCCGGCATTGTGCTCTACCGCCTGCGCTACTACCGTTACCCCTACATCGAGCTTGGTCTTTTTACACGTCGCAACGTTGTTCCCATCCTCCTCGTCACCTTCTTTGCCGAACTCGCTTTCGGTGCTGAACACACGATGGAAGAGATACTCTACAGCGAAGTCATCCGGCTGGAGGAGCTGACCAAAGAGTCGCAGTATATGTGGGCACTTCCCGGTATGTACCTCGGTATCCTGCTCGATCTCTATTGGCTGAAAGTCAAGAAGTGGAAGGTGTGGAAACTCTTCGGCATTGCCTTTATCGGTATCGCACTCTATGGCATGCTGATGTACTTCACGCTTGACATAAACGTCAATATCGAGCAGTACCGCTTTGCCATCTTTTTGCGAGGATTTGCGTATGCCATCCTTGCCCCGACATTGATGTGGGCTTTAGACGAATCAGTGCCGAGTCTTGAGCAGTTCTTCATGGGCTTGTTCGTGTTCAACATCCTCCACATGTATCTGGCAGGAGCGGCAGGTTATGGCATTTATACCACTATCTTCTCGCACTTTATGAACGACAACATGATGAGCTACGGACAGCAACTCACTCTCACGCATTTGGATATGGCGCACTTCAACCTCGGCGAATACGTTGGCCGCGACTTCCTGCACTCCATGATGATGGTGGCAATGAAGCAGGTCTATGGCTATGTTATCTGGTTCGCTTTAGGCCTTGCCGCCCTCTTCCTGCTGTGCGACATTCCTGCTGTCCGTACAAATATCCGCAAAGTTCCCCGCTGGCCGGTTTATGCCATCGAGTATCTTGCGAGAAGGAAGTAAAGGCGCCGGCAAAGCAGAAGATTTCATCGGCAGTGATATTACAGCTCTGCGCATCTGTTTCTGGGTAAACAGTGACATCCGTATCACGGCATCCGGCACTACCCGTACCGAGGGACTTGCGCTGAAGGGAGGCCTTCTTTTCTCCAAAAATGACCGGTATTGATTCGGGACAGACGGGCATCATCGTCAATCTGGCCGGTAGTGAGCGTGGAGTGGATGATGGAGAAGGAGGTGGAGGCATTACTGAAGGAGCGTCTCAGTACCTGTGGCTTTACGTTTACCAACATACAGTCGTCCGTGAAACCCAACGATGTGCTGCAAGTTGCCATTGTCTACCGGTGGAAATACGTTACCATTCTTGAAGTTGCAATGACAAGCTCATGAGAACTCATTGGCAACTTGATTCTTTGGGGAAGGTACTGATTGTGTACGCGGGTACTCACAAATAAATCAAGCGGTAAGCCATCTATCTTTTTCTTTGCTAAGATTTATTCGTCCGATACTTGTTGAATTATCGTCCGACAGCTGTTGCAGATTCGTCCGACAACTGTCGGACGATAATTCAACGGCTGTCGGACGAATAAGTTTTAGTAAGCAAGAATTTAAAATGCAGTATTGCAGGAATTGTTGCTTAAATAGGGAATGTAGTAAATGGGAGACTGGCAATATAGACTACCGATTGGGAGCTCGCAGGCGACGGCTGTCGGGGGTCATTGAAGCTATGAGGTCACTGCTGAAAAGAAGAACACTTTCTTTGCTGGCACGGCTTCCTGTATTTTTTACGTCCACAGTGAAGATAAGCTCGTCATCGGCTGTGAAGTCTGCCTTGTTTACTTTCAGATTACTATAGCTGAAGCTGGTATAGCTTAGTTCGTACCCAAAAGCCCATTGCACGGATACAACCGCGTCATAGTCGTAGGCCCCTTCCATTTTTTCCATTTCCTCGCTCACCTTGTAGTCGTAGTTGATGAGTGAGTTGATTTCTTTCGGATAGGTGAAGGGCAGCTTTCCACTGAAGTTTTCATCACCGCTGAGCAGGTTGGCAAGGGCTTCGAGGATAGTATTGTATTCATCAGTAAAATGGTTGGTCAGGTGTCCTTGCCAAGTATAAGACCATCCTCCGTTCAGACAACGCATGGAGTTGGCATTCGGTCCTGTGACGAGCAGTCTCTTGCCTTTTGCCAGTGGCAGGATGTTATCCGTATTCTTGAGCAGTACCATGGTTTCTTCGGCAGCATGGAGGGCTGTTGTGGCATGTTCTTTTCTGCCGAATAGGGGGAAATCCTTGGTGTCGTAGGTCGGGGTGTCAAACAGTCCCAGGCGGAATTTCATGCGTAGCACGCGCCGGGTGGCGTCATTAATGCGGCTTATGGGTACTTCGCCTTCGTGTACAAGTTCTTTCAGCAGTGTACAGAAATCCCATTCATAAGGTTCCATGGCCATGTCGATACCTGCGTTGATGGCGATTTTGATGGCTTCTTTCTTGTCGGCTGCCACTTTTTCGCGGCGCCAGAGGTTGTTGATGTCAGCCCAGTCCGTGACAAGTACTCCATCCCAGTTCAGTTCTTCTTTCAGCCATTGGGTCAAGAGTTTGTAATTGGCGTGTACGGGCAATCCGTTGACAGAACACGAATTTGCCATGACGGATAATGCTCCTGCTTTTACACAAGCCAGGAAAGGAGCAAAGTGTTTCTCACGAAGGTCTTGAGCCGAGATGTATACCGGTTTACGGTCTTTTCCGGTGAAGGGGACGCTGTAGCCCATATAATGCTTTAGTGATACGGCAATATTTTGTTTGCCGATATGGTTCGGGTCTTCTCCTTGGAAGCCGAGTACGGCAGCCCGCCCCATTTCTGCATTGACGTAGCAGTCTTCGCCATAATTCTCCCATATGCGTGGCCAGCGGGGATCGCGTCCCAGGTCGATGGTGGGAGAATAAGTCCACGGGCAGCTGCCGGCTTTGGTTTCATAGGCAGTAATACGTGCGGCTTCACGGACCAGGTTGCGGTTGAAGGAAGCAGCCACATTGATGTTTTGAGGAAAGAGCGTTCCACCCATTGTGTAGGTTGTCCCGTGATTTTGGTCCAGTCCATAGATGCAGGGTATGCCGATTTCTCTCATGGCCTATTTTCTCTTCAAGGGTCATTTTTTTCAGTAGGGCTTCCACTTTCTGCTCTATTTTTTTGTCTTGTGGAATAGCTGGAGCAGCTGCTTGCTGCGCCATTGTTGGCAGGAGAAACATGCTTGCCAACAAGAAAGATTTTATTCTATTCATGGTAGTGTGTATTTGGGTTCAACAATCATTTGGATGTTTTGGTATTCTTCTTCATCAACCAGTGTTGTTTCAGCCACTCGCGTACCGGTTCGTCATACAGTTTGAGGCAAGCGTATGCAATGGCAATGGAGAGTACAAAGACGGATACGGCAATGAACAAGTGCATTCCTGCCGGTGCGTCGGGGTTATTCCGTGCCCAGGCTATCTGCATGTATATCAGCGGGAAGTGTGTGATGTACAGCGGATAGGATAGTTCGCCCAGGAATTTGCAGAGGGCTACGGAACGCTTGCCCGTGACGTTGCTGCCTGCTCCCATAGCCACTATCAGCGGAAAGAGGGCGAGCACGCTTACGGCTTCGTAGACGCCGTTCATCCATTGGCTGGTCTCGCCTCCGATGCGCGGCATCACGAGGATAACAGTCACCAGCAGGGAACACCAGTAGAATCCTCTCTTCACCTTCACCAGCTTGCCTATGCGAGACAACAGCAGACCCATGAAGAAGGGATAGAGCAGGCGTGAAATGCCTATATAGAGCTGGCCGGGTGTCAGGCTCCAGCCGCCGATGAGGGTGTAGGTGGCTTCTCCCCGCGATGAAAGCAGCCCAAAGGTATCTATGTTGAGCGTGACGTCGAGCGTAAGGCAGGCAGAGAGTCCGACGAATATGCCCAGTGCCAGTTTGGAGAAGCGACGGATGAATAGGGCATAGAGCACATTGGCAATATATTCCCACATCAGCGACCAGGTGGGGCCGTTCAACGCGTTTGTCTCCCACCAGCCCCGGATGTCCCATGAAGTGGGGGTGGGGAACATAAGGCAGCCCAGGAGTGTCATCAGCAGCACGTTCCACCACGGTGTCTGCATCACCATCGGGAAGGCGGAGCAGGCACTGAAGTAGAATAGGGAGGCGCCGAGGAGTGTGCCCATAATCACCATGGGGTGCAGGCGTACCAAGCGTCGCTTGAAGAAGTCCCACGTTGTCATACGGTCCCAGCGGTCGTCGTAGGCATAACCGATGACGAAGCCGGAGAGTACAAAGAAGAAGTCCACGGCCAAGTAGCCGTGGTTCAAAATCTGGTGGGCAGGCCCTGCGGAATAGGTTTCAAAAAGATGGAAAGCTACCACGATTATTGCGGCTACGCCGCGAAGCCCGTCCAGTATTTCGTAACGCGGCTTGGATGCTAAATAAGTTGTTGTCTTCATTGGAATTATGTTTGTTGTTAGATTAATATTCTTCTAAAATGCGGACGTGTCATGACTCACCACAGATTACACAGATTATTTTAGGAGCTCTGATAATCAAGAACTTTTATCGGTGTTAATCTGTGTAATCTGTGGCGAGTGTGTATTTTGACATATCCTCAGACAATCCGGATTCCCGGCATAACTTTATTTCGCGGGCAAAGTTAGTCTGCAATTTCTCCGGGCATTTCTCTTATTGTTTATTAGGATTGTCTTATATTTGCATTTACTCCCCTTCAGGGAGATATTTTACCCAAATTATGAATGATAATGCAGTGCCTCGGCCGGAAAACACTTCTTTTACCTTCGACGATGTATGCCTGGCTCCCGGCGAGCAGATAGGTCTGCATGAGCAGGCAACGTGGGAGTTGTCGTATATCATCGTAGGCTCAGGCATGCGGCTGATAGGTGACCGTACTGAACCTTTCGGGAGTGGGGAAGTAGTGATAGTTCCTCCGGAGATACCGCATTGCTGGTATTTCGAGAATGATGTGACAGATGCGCAGGGGCATATTGCCAATATCACGATAACTTTCGGCCGGGAATTTCTTGACAACTGCTGTGTTGCTTTCCCTGAGCTGCAGGAATGTACGGAGAAGCTGAAACGGAAAAGGGATGCCGTGAAGTTCGGGAAGGAAAAGTCGTCGGCTATTGCTTCCGTCCTCGAGGAGATGCGTCCTTTGGGGAGGGCTGAACGCATCCCGCTGATGATAAAACTGCTGCTTATTCTTGCCGGGAGCGAGGAAGAGAGTGTGGTGGGGCAGTATCAGAAGATGGACCCGGAACGGGAGCGAATGAATAGGATACAAGTCTACGTCGTTTGTAACGCCAAGCGGGATATTACGCTGGATGACGTTGCCCGCCACGTGGGGATGAACCGCACTTCTTTCTGTATCTTTTTCAAGAAAGTCTCGGGGAAGACTTTCGTCACTTATCTCAATGAATACCGCATTGAGCTTGCCTGCCGGCTGCTGAAACAACAAAAGGTATCCGTAGCAGAAATCTGCTATCAGGTGGGATTCAACAATGTTCCTTATTTCAACCGGGTTTTCAAGAAGATGAAGGGCGTTTCGCCGAGTGAATATGTCTTTTTGTAAGGGAAAAGGGGAAGATACGAAAGGTGTGGGCATAAAAAAAGGAGTACCGCTGTACTCCAACCTTTGTTAACCTTAAATCTAATACTATGAAAAACACATTGCAAAGGTACGGACTTTTTGCTTATCTCCAAATAAAGCAAATAAAAAAGGCTGTTTTATAACATGTTTTAGGAAAATGCGTCTCTTTGTTAAGGCTTGCTAAGGTTTTGAAGCCTCTACGCAGCTGTTTTCTAAAAAAGAATTATCTTTGTCACATTAAGTTTTGGGCCTTACTTGACGATTTTCTGCTCTCTTGGCTCAAAATCCTGGAAATTAAAAATTAAAGACTTGTATGCACGAAGATATTGTCCTTACCCCGATGATGAAACAGTTCCTCGACTTGAAGGCAAAGCATCCCGATGCTGTCATGCTGTTTCGTTGTGGTGACTTCTATGAAACCTATTCCACCGATGCCGTCGTCGCGTCCGAAATCCTCGGTATTACCTTGACCAAACGTGCCAACGGCAAGGGGAAAACCATCGAAATGGCGGGCTTTCCGCATCATGCACTCGACACCTATCTGCCCAAGCTGATACGTGCCGGCAAGCGCGTGGCCATCTGCGACCAGTTGGAGGACCCGAAGTTGACAAAGAAACTCGTAAAGCGGGGCATCACGGAGCTGGTGACGCCGGGAGTCTCCATCAACGACAATGTGCTGAACTACCGGGAGAACAACTTCCTGGCTGCCGTACACTTCGGCAAGGGTGCCTGCGGTGTGGCTTTCCTGGACATATCTACGGGCGAATTTCTGACGGCGGAAGGCCCTTTCGACTATGTGGACAAGTTGCTGAACAACTTTGCCCCCAAAGAGGTGCTTTTCGAGCGTGGCAAGCGGTTGATGTTCGAAGGGAACTTCGGCAGCAAGTTCTTCACTTTCGAGCTGGACGACTGGGTGTTTACCGAGACTTCCGCCCGCGAGAAGCTGCTGAAGCATTTCGAGGTGAAGAACCTGAAAGGTTTCGGTGTGGAGCATCTCAAGAACGGTATCATCGCTTCGGGAGCTATCCTGCAATACCTCATCATGACGCAGCATACGCAGATAGGGCATGTCACTTCGCTGGCACGCATCGAGGAGGATAAGTACGTCCGTCTGGATAAGTTCACAGTGCGCAGCCTGGAGCTGATGGGGTCGATGAACGACGGCGGTAGCAGTCTGCTGAATGTGATAGACAAGACCATCAGCCCGATGGGTGCCCGCCTGCTGAAACGCTGGCTGGTATTCCCGTTGAAGGACGTGCAGCCGATTAACGAACGGCTGAATGTAGTGGAATACTTCTTCCGCCAGCCCGATTTCAAGGAGTTGATAGAGGAGCAACTGCATTTGATAGGTGACTTGGAGCGCATCATCTCCAAAGTGGCGGTAGGCCGTGTCTCTCCGCGTGAGGTAGTGGCGCTGAAGGTGGCTTTGCAGGCGATAGAACCCATCAAAGCGGCTTGCATGGATGCCGATAATGCCAGCTTGAATCATATAGGCGAGCAGTTGAACATCTGCCAGTCCATCCGCGACCGCATAGACCGGGAGATAGACAATGACCCGCCGTTGCTGATTAATAAGGGCGGTGTCATCAAGTCCGGTGTTAGTGCCGAGTTGGACGAGTTGCGCCAGATAGCCTACTCCGGTAAGGATTATCTGTTGCAGATACAGCAGCGCGAGAGTGAGCTGACGGAGATTCCCAGCTTGAAGATAGGCTACAACAATGTCTTCGGTTATTACATCGAAGTGCGCAACACGCATAAGGACAAAGTGCCGGCAGAGTGGATACGCAAGCAGACCCTTGCCAATGCCGAACGCTACATTACCCAGGAATTGAAAGAGTACGAGGAGAAGATTCTCGGTGCGGAGGACAAGATACTGGTACTGGAAACACAACTCTATGCAGAATTGGTGCAATCATTGAGCGAGTTCATCCCCGCCATTCAAATCAATGCGAACCAGATAGCGCGTCTGGACTGCCTGCTCTCCTTTGCCACGGCAGCGCGCGAGAACAACTATATACGCCCCGTCATTGCCGACGACGACGTACTGGAAATCCGCCAGGGGCGCCACCCGGTGATTGAGAAGCAACTCCCCATCGGCGAGAAGTATATTGCCAATGATGTGATGTTGGATAGCCAGACGCAGCAGATTATCATCATTACGGGTCCCAACATGGCGGGTAAGTCTGCTTTGCTGAGGCAGACGGCGCTGATTACGCTGCTGGCTCAAATCGGCAGTTTTGTGCCTGCGGAGAGTGCCCATATCGGGTTGGTGGATAAGATATTCACCCGTGTAGGTGCCAGCGATAATATTTCCGTGGGCGAGTCTACCTTTATGGTGGAGATGAACGAGGCGGCGGATATCTTGAACAACCTTTCTCCCCGCAGCCTGGTGCTGTTCGACGAGCTGGGACGTGGTACTTCTACGTACGACGGTATTTCCATCGCCTGGGCGATTGTGGAGCATATCCATGAGCATCCAAAGGCGAAGGCACGCACCTTGTTTGCCACGCACTACCATGAGTTGAACGAGATGGAGAAAAGCTTCAAGCGTATTAAGAACTACAACGTTTCGGTGAAGGAGATAGATAACAAAGTCATCTTCCTGCGCAAATTGGAGCGCGGTGGCAGCGAACACTCCTTCGGTATTCATGTAGCCAAAATGGCGGGTATGCCCAAAAGCATCGTGAAACGTGCCAATGACATTCTGAAACAACTGGAAACAGACAACCGCCAGCAGGGGATTTCCAGCAAACCGATGGTGGAAGTGGGAGAGACACGCGGTGGTATGCAGCTCAGCTTCTTTCAGCTCGACGACCCGGTGCTGTGCCAGATACGCGATGAGATACTGAATCTGGATGTGAATAACTTGACGCCGCTGGAGGCGCTGAACAAGCTGAATGATATTAAGCGGATAGTGAAGGGAAAGTGATTTTTACTTATAGGAGAAAACGTGGAATTTCAGGACTTGTACAAGTTTTTGCACAAGCCCTGAAACTCCATGGTTAATAGTTTTTCCTCTAAAATTATTCTTCCAAGATTATCTCTAATTCTGCTATGGCAGCTTTCTTTCCTTTGTCATGGGCCGATAATCCCAATAGTTTCACATAACGTGCCCGGCAAGGAGTAAATTCTATAGTTTGCGTTGCTGTACCTATATGGAAGGTGCCATAGATAATGGGCTGCCCCCAATTTTTTCCATCTTTGCTTGCATATACTTCATAGGAAGCTATCCGTCCTTCTTCGCTATCTTGTCGCGGAGTGTAGCGGATACCCTTTATAGTGGCCTCTTTGGATAGGGAAAGATGTATCTCATGAGGGTAGGGAGCTATGTAGAATTGGTTGTGTACCGTGTGCCAATAGGTGTTTATGTTACCGTCTGCCGCCAGCTTCATGCTGTTGTCTGCATCGCTGTCTACGGAGACCACTATTTGTCTCTGGGATGCTCCGCTGATGTTTTTCAGGATGCTCACATTCAGTTCGGCTGCCGAAGCCCATTTCCTGCCGTGCATTTCGGACAAGGGAACGAATTTGAAGTAACGGGCAGTGACGGGTGTTTCCAATGTTATGGTTTGGGCAGACGTCAGATTGGAGAATGTACCTTTGACGGTGCTTTCCCAATTTTTTCCGTCTTTGCTGAAGCTTAGCTCGTAGTCTTTGACGTGTCCGTTATCATTGGAATGTCGTGCTGTGTAGATGAATTTGTCCACTACCAGTAGGGAAGCCATGTCTACCACAATGCTGTGTGGAAACTCTGGAATGGGTTCGTGCCAACGGGTGTGCCAATACGTGGAAGGGTCTCCGTCGATGGCGTTTTGCGCCTCTTCTCCTTGGCTGTCGCTGCTGGAGGAGACCACCTTCCATGCCGAGTGGTCTACGAATATGGGTAGTTCCATAGTAGTGACCAGGCTCTTGCCTAATTTTCCGGAAACAGCGTATGTTTGTATCTTTCCACCGTCAATGAACTCGAATGGAGCTGTGTATTCCCGGTATTCGTTACCGTTAAGGCTGTAGAAGATGGTCGCGTCCGGAGTTCCAGTACTCATTTGCAGGTAACCGTTGTTATCGCGTTCTACCATTACGGGCATGCATGCAGGCATCTGTACGCGTGCTTTCTTGGTAAGCTCACTTTGCGTGTAGCTTCTTTCCAAAGGCATCATGATGAAGCTGAATGCTACGGGAGTTGCTTGCAGTTCGTATTTTTTCATCGGGCCCGGACCGCAGCTTGCGTTGCCCAGAGGACGATTGTGGGCATCAAGACAAAGAACTGTCTCCTTGCGCATCGGGATGTCGTATTTGTGAATCAGTTTTTGCAGATGGTCGGGATCTGCCATGTCTTGTGCTCTGACATGCAGGGCAGAAGCCGCCATTTGGTCGCCTGCCACGAAAACGAAGCCCATACCGTCGGCGTTGGTGATGGAAATCCAGCGTACCTCTTCATGGTTACCCATCTCCTGAGGCTTTACATAGTTCACCCATTGGTCGGATACTGTACTTTCGTATACGCCTATTGGGGTGGCATCCTTGCGGTCTACGTAGTTTTCCCATGGGCCACGTCCATACCAACGCATACGCTCGAAGCCTTCGGGCAGTTCCATTCGATAGCCCACACGCGGAATGATTTCGCTGTCGGATACCGGGATGATGACACTGTTCACCATGATGGAACCATCGGCATTTACGGTGTATTCTATTTCTGTGCGATACTCAAAACCGAGTTTACCTTTGTGGCAGTTCCGGATGTGCAGGGTTATTCTGTCCTCTTCTTGGTGGGTTTCCCATTTGCCGGTTTCCGCTTGCAGCTGGTAAAGGCCTTTGCGTTGCCAATCGCCACTTACCTGTTTATCGTTGTCGGTGGGAGCACGGAAGAGGTTCAGTTCGAGTCCTTTACTTATCAGGGGGATATTATTCAATGTATATGCCGATAAAGTTCCTTCTTCCTTGGAGAAGACAGCTTCAAAACGTTCACCTTTCACCACCAATGCGTCGGCAGTTTCGTTTAGATTGATGTTTCCTTTTTCGGGTACGAATATAGGTTTCTCGCTGCTTGATAGCTTGAATTGTTCGGTGGCTACCTCGTAGTCGGCTTTTGCCCATTCGGTATCTCTTTTTTGGCAGAAACTGAAATTGATAAAGTATTCTGCTCCGGGTACCTTCGTTGCGGGTATGTCTGGCAGGGTGATGACTTTGCTTGCCTGTGCTTCCAGCTTCAAATCTTCCAGATTGCCTGAGCAGACGGTCCTTCCATCTTCCGTTATTTCATATCTCCCGTAGAGGTCTTCCATATTGGCATGGAATCGCTTGTTGCTGATTCTATATTTGCCATTCCCTAATGCTTCTATGCGGATGGGTTGATGTATCTTCTTCATTTCATAGGATTTGGCAGATAATGTACGGTCGGAGAAGATGACGCCGTTGGTACAGAAGTTACCGTCGTTGGGCTTGTCACCAAAGTCACCGCCTACGGCCATGTAGAAGCCTTTGCCGTCGGGAGTGGGCATACGCAGGCTTTGGTCTACCCAATCCCAGATGAAACCTCCGATGAGTGCCGGATAGCGTTCGTAGGTTTCCCAGTATTCCTTGAAGTTTCCTATGGAATTTCCCATGGCATGGGCATACTCGCATACTACGTGCGGTTTCACGATCTCGCCCTTTTGTATTTTCTCCAATCGTTCACGGCCTACGTTTTCCAGCCAGTCCACACTTGGGTACATGCAACTGGTCACGTCGCAGAAAGAACTGTTTCCCTCGTAGTGGGTGGGGCGGGTAGTATCCAAACGTTTGATGGCCTTTTCAGCAGTGGAGAAGTTGTTTCCGTTTCCCGATTCGTTGCCCATGGACCACATTACGATGGAAGCGTGGTTACGGAAACGTTTCACTTGGTTCTCGTTGCGCTCGGTGAATGATTTTTCCCATTGTGGCTCGTGTGAGAGACGCATTTCGCCGTGACACTCTACATTGGCTTCTGCCAATACATAGATGCCATAGCGGTCGCATAGGTCGTAAAAGTAAGGGTTGTTGGGGTAATGGGAGGTACGGACGGCGTTTACGTTCAGCGCTTTCATTAGTTGTACGTCCTTTTCCATCTCTTCTTTGGAGACGGTACGGCCATTCAATGGGCTGTGATCGTGGCGGTTGACACCTTTGAAAAGAGTGGGTTTGCCGTTAATCAGCAGTTGTCCGTTTTTGGCAAACTCTATTTCGCGGAAGCCTACCTTTACACTACGTAGGTCTGTCACTTTTCCCTTCTGTTTTAGGGTCAGGGTCAGGTTGTAGAGGCTGGGTGTTTCGGCTGTCCATTTCAGTGGGTTCTCCACATCGAATTCCAGATGGGTACTACCTGTTTTTGTGGCGTGGATAGTGCGTGATAGCACTTCCTTTCCTTCTGTGTCGGAGAGCTTCACTATGAGTTCGGCAGAACTTTTCTTACCGGTGATTTCCACGTCCAAAAAAACTGTAGCATTACGATAATCTCCGTCCAAGTCGGTTCGGAAGAAGAAGTCCCTAATTTGCGTGCGTGGTGCTGACCATAGGAATACATCGCGGAAGATACCGCTGAACCGCCAGAAATCTTGACATTCAAGAAAACTTCCATCGGTGAAACGGTACACTTCAACTGCCAATGTGTTTTTTCCTTCTTGTAAATAGGGAGTCAGATTGAACTCGGCAGGTAAGTAGCTGTCTTCTGAATAGCCCACTTTTTTACCGTTCAACCAAAGATAGAAACCTGCTTCCACTCCATTGAAGCGAATAAATACATCTCTGCCCTTCCAAGATGTGGGCAAAGTGAATTCACGTCGGTAACTGCCTACGGGATTGGGCATGTTGGCAAAAGTATAGTCTGCCGGGCGAGGTTGGATGACGTTGGGCCATTGTACTCCTTTACTGTAATCACAGAAAGGGTAAATGGTATTACAATACAAAGGCTTGTCCCAGGGCTTGTTATGGCGTACAGCCTCTATCTGCCATGTGGCGGGCACTTTGATGTTATCCCAGTCACTTACGTCGTAGTCGGGCTTGAAGAAATCCTTCGGCCGTTTTTCGGGGTCGGCCACCCAATGGAATTTCCATGTACCGTTCAGAGTTTGATAATAGGGGGATTCCTCGATGCTCAGGCGTAGGGCTTGTCCTTCGTCGGCAAAGGGAATGGCGGTTTGGCATGCCGTTTCTTTGTTCACTCCCGAAATGTTCAGGTCATTCCATTCGGGCTGTTCGTGAGTTTGTGCTGTTGCGGCTGCGGTAGCAAGCAGCCCGGTGAATGCGATACTCAAAAAAGAGCTTCTTTTCATAAATGCAGATGGTATAAGATGATTAAGTATTAGTGATTTCCTGTCCTTCCCTCACGTTCTTCTTTTGCCGTTCGCAGTATTGACGGGGCGGCATTCCGTAACGTTGTGAAAAAGCTTTATAGAAAGTGCTTCGGTTGGTGAATCCCGTGCGGTCCATCAGCTCTTCGATGGTGAAGTTGCTGGAGACTAACAAGCGTTCCGCCGTGGAGAGGCGGTATTCTTTGATGATGTCGGCAGGCGATTTGTCAGTAAGTGGTTTCAGTTTGCGGTAGAACTGCCGGCTGCTGTAGCCCATTTCCTTACTCAAAAGTTCTACTTGCAGGTCTGGATTGGCTAAGTTCTTTTCAATGACTTCTGTCATTTTCTCTAAGAATTCTTGTTCTTCTTTGTGCAAGCAGCTTCCTTCTTTCCAGGTAAAGGTGCTGAGTGCCGAACTATAATATTCCTTCAGGTTTTCTTCGCGGCGGATGAGATGATAGACCATCTTTTCCAAATATTTCACATTGAAAGGCTTGGTGACATAGGCATCCGCCCCCGATTCCAGTCCTTTTACTTGGTCGTCTTCGTGATGCAGTGCTGAGAGCAGGATTAGGGGAATATGGCTCCACAGCTTGTGTTGCTTGATGGTGGAGGTGAAGGATAACCCATCTATATCGGGCATCATCACGTCTGAGATGATGAGATCTGGCTGTCGTTGCTCCAGGCTGTCTAATGCCTTTTGGGCATTATTGAAAGAGAGTACGTTGTATTTCTCTGTGAATATTTCGGATACGAACCACAGCATGGAAGGGTCATCATCTATCACCATGACCGTCTGCTTGTTTGCGTCGAATTCTTGGGTGTATTTTTCGGGCAATTCTTGCACTTCTTCGGTGGGAATGCTTGGAGAAGCCGCTTCGTATGCTGTTTGCGGTACTTCTTGTCCGTTGGGGGGGAGCGAGGGAAGGCTTACAGTGAAGGTGGTCAGTTCGCCCGGTGTGCTTTCGATGTTTATGTCTCCTTCCAACAGTGTCACCATGTTTTTGCAGATGGCCAACCCCAGTCCGTTTCTTGAGTTTTTGCCGTTCATCTCCACGGAGTCGAGAATCTTATAGCGGTCGAATATCTTTCCGAGATTTTCCGGTGTGATGCCTTTGCCGGTATTGGCTATCTTCAAAATAAGACGTTCGTTTTTCGTGTACAATGTTACGCTGATGTTCCCCTTGTCGGGTGTGTACTTGAAAGCGTTGGATATGAGGTTTCCGGCTATTTTGTTGAAGCAGCTCAGGTCGGTGTTCCATGTCAGTTCGGGGGCTATGTCAAGGCAGTAGTTCATTTCTCTGTTTTCCGCCATGTCACCGAAGGATTCGGCGATGTCCCTTAACTTTTCGGAAACAGGTTGCGGCTGTATGGAGAGCATTTTGTTTTCCGTTTCCAGTCTTCTGAACTCCAGCAATTCCACAATGAGACCATTCAGCTTTTCCACATTTTGCTGAATCATCTTGGCGTAGCGGTGCGTGTAGATATCTGTCTCCTTGTGGGTGAGTATCTTCTCGCACGGTCCCTGAATCAGGGTGAGGGGGGTGCAAAACTCGTGGGTGATGTTGGTGAAGAAGCGTAGTTTTGATTCATAGACTTCCTCTTTTTTCTGTCGTTCCATTTTCTTCATCATGTGCTGCCGCTTCAGGCGGTAGGTATAGAATGCATAGGCGACTATGCCTGTACATAATAGTAACCCTAACAAAAAGTAGCCCACATAGGCCCAGGTACTGAGATACCAGGGAGGAGCGATGTAAATGGTGAAGGCTTGCGGATGGCTTTCTTTACCGTTGATGTTGTTGCGGTATTTCACAAACAGAGTATATTCTCCGGGGGAAAGGTTGGAGAAGATGGCATTGGGTGAAACTCCGTTTTCTATCCATTGGTCGCTTGCTTCCTTTAGTTTATAGGAGTAGAAATAGTCGTTTCCGTTAATGTAGTCTGTTATCCGGAAGTTGAGCTGGAAGAAGTTGTGTTTGTAGTCCAGTTGTAGCACGGGCTTCCCGTCTTTGTAATGTAAAAAGTCATGCAGGTTGTATTCCTTACCGAAGATGGAAAGTCCTTTCAGGCTGATTTCGGGCATATAGTCCGTGGTGATGTAAGAATCGGGCTTCACGGTGACGAAGCCGTTTACACCTCCAAAGAAAAGGATTCCCGTAGCATTGTCTTTGTAGAAGGCTCCATCACTAAATTCGGTCACGGCCAGTCCGTTTCCGTTGTTGTAGGTCTGCTTGGTCTGTTCTTGGGGATTGAGTCTCATTAATCCTTGATTGGTACTCACCCAGAGATTGCCTCGGTTGTCCTCCAAGATACCATGTACGGTGCTGTTGGTGTAGAGCTTTGCACTGATGCTGTCTGGGTTTCCGTCTTCGTTTGAGTAGAAGCGGAGAAGCCCTGATCCAGTGCCCAGCCAGTAGCCTTGCTCGTTTTTGTGTATGGCGAACACATCGTTGGCGGTTTGGCTGTTTACCAAGTTGTTGAAGCGGAACTGTGCCATTTCTCCAGTACGTACATCAATGCGGTAGGCTCCGAGCCCTCTGTTCCCGAACCACAGCGTAGAGCTGCTTTCACGGTAGGAGGTGAAAAAATAGTTTGATGCCATATGTCCGTTACTCACCAAAGTCCGTGTAGCATGCTTCACAATAGGATCTTTTCTCTGATTTTCTAATGTCACCTTTACGATTCCTTCGCCCACGGTGGAAATCCAAAGTGTACTGTCATTGGTTTGATCAATGGAGTGCACATATTTCACTTTGGTTCCATTGGCTTGTACCGCCAGTTCTTTCAATTGGTGGGTAGAGTAGGAATAATAATTGATTCCGTTTTCCGTACCTATCCAAAGTCGGTCTTTTCCACCGGGTGCAAAACAGTAGACGGAGTTGTCGGTCAATGTGCTGTTACCGGTGATGAGACGATCATGTTTTTCGGGTGTATTGTTGACAAGATAATTCGGTATACGCAATATGCCACTGCCTTTGGTTCCTATCCATAAGGTTTGCTGTGGGTCGAGGTAAAGGCTGCGTACCGGGTTGTTCACCTGATATGCGGGAGTGTTGAGCAGGGTGTTGGTCATGGTGAATGTGTCATTGTAAAGCATGTATAACCCTTCTCCGTCGGTAGCTACCCATACGATATCTTGAAATTTGTCTTTCATCAGACAGAAGATGCCCGACTGTATTTCAGTGTATTCTATACGGTATTTAATCTTTTGGTTTGCTTCATATTTCAGTACTATCAAGCCGCTGCTTTTGAAACCGATACAGAAGTCATTTTCTCGTTTGATGATGGAAGATACTTCACCTCGTTTTTCTATTTCGTCTTTCAGGTCGGCAATGTAGTAACACTGTCGGTTGCTGAAACTATATTCGTAGAGGGCATAGGTTTCATCAATGAAGTAGGCTGAATCTTCTCCGATGAAGGCATGCTTCAAGCCGTGATGTCCAAATGGCTTTTCCGGAATCAGTGTCACGCTTTTTCCCGTGTGGTTCAGACGATAGCAACGAGTGTTGTTTCCAGTTGCGAATATCCAAAGCAGGTTGTTGGAATCAATGGTCATGGACAGTACTTTATTAAAATCCATGGAAGAGATGTTTAACTGGAGAAATTTCTGGTTCTCTTGTTGGTAGTGATACAGATTTCCGTCATCTTTCAGCACTAACATGCACTTGTTGTTGCTTCGTGCCAAGAAGATGTTGTCCTTGAATTCGGTAAAGGTCCGGCAGGTCTGTCGGTATGTATCCAATCTGTCTAACCCGTAGTTGGTTTGTAACCACAGTATGCCTGGCTCTGATTCTACGATCTGGCTGATAATGTTGCCTGACAATAGGTTGCGTGACACATCAACGGGCGTATATAGGTGGATATTGTTGCCGTCAAACACGTTCAGTCCGTCGCATGTTCCTATCCATAGTACACCTTGGCTATCTTGGTAAAGGGATTGGATGGCACTATTGGAAAGACCGTTTTTATTGGAGAATTGCCGTAGGCTGTAAGCGTACACAAAATCCGGAAAACAGCATAAGAGGCTGATAAGCAATAAAATCGTATGGCCTTTCCAGTATATGTCTTTCATGTGGCTTGTTGTATTGATTTTGAGTTGCAAAGATATATTTTAAGGTGGAAACAGTCAATATTTGCAATATATTTCTTTAGTTGTAGGCTTACAGTTTGCTTTGTATCTGCTCCGTATCCTTAGAAATGTATTTGTACGGAGCAGATAGGTATGGATATGATTAGCGAATGACCGCAGCGAATCCACCGTTGCGTGCCAAACGGACTGTGATATGGTTGCCTTTCTTCAAGGATTGTTCTTGCTTGCGATAGTCCATGGCTTGGTGGTCAGCGTTGATGCCGTCTTCAAAAGAGGTCATGAGATAATTTTTTCCTTCTTGCAGGAAATCAAGGGAGATGTTAAAGACCCGTTCACGTTCGCGGTTGTTGGTCATGCCTCCTATATACCATTGTTCTCCTTTGCGTTTGGCCACGATGGCATATTCTCCTGCTTTGGCTTCGAGAGCGATGGTTTCGTCCCATGTTTGGGGTACTTGGGTGATGAAACGTGTACACTCGTCGTTGCGATAATAGAGGGTAGGATTGTCTGCCATCATCTGCAGGCCGGTTTCAAAAAGAACAAAGAGTGCCATCTGATAGGCACGTGTGCCGATGCTGGCAGAATTGGGACGTTCGGAATGGTAGACTTCAGGCTGCATGCTAAGCATGGCGCCGGGAGTATAGTCCATGGCTCCTACTGCGTTGCGTATGAAGGGGAAATAGACACTGTTGTCGGGACGGCATCCGCCCATTTGCTCCATACCTCTTACGCCTTCGTAGGAGAGTACGTTTGGGTATTTGTATTCTAATCCGGCAGGTTTGAAAGCACCGTGAAAGTCAACGAAGAGATGGTGTTTGGCGGCTTCATGTGCTACGCGTTCATAGAAGTTTACCATCCATTGGTCGCTACGATCCATGAAATCTATCTTTACGCCTTTCACACCCCACTTTTCGAAAGTTTCGAATAGGTCAAAGTGGTTTTCTACCGTAAGCCAAGTGAGCCATAACACAATGCCTACGTTTTTTTCTTTGCCGTAGCGGATGAGTTCGTGTATGTCTACCGAGGGATTGGGTTTATAGGGGTTGCGGGTGTTCATGGCCCAGCCTTCGTCCATTACTATATATTCTACGCCGTAGTGGGATGCGAAGTCGATGAAGTATTTGTAGGTGTCAAGGTTGCAACCTGCTTTGAAGTCCACGTCGGGGCCGTAGGGTGTGGCTCCGTTCCACCATTCCCAGCTGGCTAGTCCTGGTTTAATCCAAGAGGTGTTTTCTATGACATTCTTTTCAGCGAGGCGATAGGATAGAGTGTTTTCTATAAGTTTGCGGTCATCGTCGGTAATGACGAAGTAACGCCATGGATAACTGCGCTTGCCTGCGGTACGGGCTATGCAGTTGGCTTCTTTCAGAATCTTGAGACTGCGGTCACCGTCTTCTCCGAATTCAAGAGGCAGACGGGGGAAGACGGCGGTAATGCCGCCTTGTCCATCGTTTTTCAGAAACATGGCGGGATAGTCTGTCAGATTGGTTTCACTCATGAGGATTTTGTCACCTTTGGGTGTGCTGGCTAAAAGGGGAAGCAGAGCCATGCGATTGGAGTTTTTCCACTCGCTGCTTGTTTGGTGGCGATATTCTTCTTCATAGGAAGTCTTAAAGCCGTCAGGTTGCTGAAGATGTAGCAGGCAATCATCCACAAAGTTCAGGCGGAGGATTTCATTCATTATTTCTTGCTCGCCTTTCAGGTCAGTAAGGAAGCGGTAGGCGAATCCGTCATCAAAGGCACGGAACTCTACTGAATAGCCTCCTTTAAACTTCAGTAGCAATTGGTTGTAGCGGTTGGTTATAGTAGAGAATTTCAGGGGTACGATGGGAGTCAGTTCCTCGTTTACATTTTGGCGTACTACTTTGTTTAGTTTAGGATGGATGCCCAGCTGGTGGTTGGCAGTTTCCAGACCAATGACACAGTTGTCCATCAGTGTTTGATTTCCTTGGGTTACATCATATTGGATTTGATCGGTCAGCTCCACCGAGATGCGGATGTTTCCGCTGGGTGAGGCCAGTTGATGTACTTTCTGTCCGAAAGCGGTCAGTGAGAGGCAGAGAACTGCCGAGAGTAGGAATTGTTTTTTCATGTTCTTAGCTTTTGGATTTTTACAATATACAAAAGTAGTTTGTATTCTGTAGGAAATGTATGCTATTTATGACATAAATATATAAAATCATGCCACAGACGACTTTTTACATATCTATGTCGCGAATCTGTACAGTATGAGAGTGAAGGATGGGCTATTTTTGTTACCAACATTCCACATGTCAGAAAACTATTGTTGCCGGATGGAGGCTAAAGAGAGAAGGTGAAAGAGCGGTTTGCGGTTAGAGGAGGCAGCACATTTATAACAAAGAATGCGGTGGTTTATATCGAATTGACATTATCTTTTACGAAAAAACAATAATAACAAAACCATGAAAAAGAGACGAATACTGATGGGGAAGACCCATCTGATAGCGGGAGCCGTGATGTTGGCCGTTGCAGGAGGACAATTATCGGCTCAGACCGTTGCACCGAAGAAAGCAAAAGCGTACATGGTGGCAGATGCCCACTTGGACACGCAGTGGAACTGGGACATTCAGACTACTATTAAGGATTATGTTTGGAATACCTTGAATCAGAACCTTTTCCTTTTGAACCAGTACCCCGACTATATCTTTAATTTTGAAGGTGGAGTGAAATATGCTTGGATGAAGGAATATTATCCTCGTGAATACGAACTGATGAAGGCTTTTGTAAAGGCAGGTCGATGGCATGTGAGTGGGGCCAGTTGGGATGCTACCGACACTTTGGTGCCGTCTGTTGAATCGTTTATTCGCAACATTATGCTGGGGCAGGAGTTCTATCGTAAGGAGCTGGGGGTAGAAAGTACCGACATCTTCCTTCCCGATTGCTTCGGATTCGGTTGGACATTGCCTACTGTTGCTGCCCATTGTGGACTGATAGGTTTCTCTTCACAGAAGCTGGATTGGCGTAACAATCCTTTCTACGGTAAGAGCAAGCATCCCTTTACCATCGGACTGTGGAAAGGAGTGGATGGAGCGTCCGTCATGCTGGCTCACGGATATGATTACGGTCGTCGTTGGGATAATGAAGACCTTTCAGAAAATAAATATTTGATGGAACTCTCCAAATGCACTCCCCTGAATACCGTTTACCGCTACTATGGAACAGGTGATGTGGGCGGTTCACCTACCATCGCTTCTGTGGCTTCCGTGGAGAAAGGTATCAAGGGAGACGGTCCGTTGAAGATTATCAGTGCAGCCAGTGACCAGTTGTTCAAGGATTACCAGCCCTATGGCAGCCATCCCGAGCTCCCCGTATTTGACGGTGAATTGCTGATGGACGTTCATGGAACCGGCTGCTACACTTCACAGGCTGCTATGAAACTCTATAATCGTCAAAATGAACTTTTGGGTGATGCCGCTGAACGTGCTTCTGTGGCTGCTGCCCTTTTGGGGGTTGCCGAATATCCTGGCAAGAGCCTGACGGAGTCTTGGCAGCGCTTCATATTCCACCAATTCCACGATGATTTGACTGGTACCAGCATTCCCCGTGCCTATGAATTTTCTTGGAACGATGAACTTCTCTCTCTGAAACAGTTCTCCGGTATCCTGACTCATTCTGTGGGAAGTGTGGCAGGCAAGCTTGATACTCGTGTCAAGGGGATTCCCGTAGTGCTCTATAACGCTTCGGGCTTCAAGGCTGCAGATGTGGTGATCATCGAAGTGGAGGCTTCCCGTTTTCCCAAAAGTGTGGCTGTATATAACGAACAAGGCAAGTTGGTGGTTTCTCAGTTGGTTTCATATACTGATGGAAAGGTCCGCTTGTTAGTAGAAGCCACTGTACCCGCCAATGGATACGCAGTTTACGATGTCCGCCTCTCCGGCGAAGGAAAAGAGATGCCTGCTGTTGAAGCTGCAAGTGTTGAAAATTCGTTCTACAAACTGACATTGAATGAGAACGGTGACATTACTTCACTGTTTGACAAGAGAAACAACAAGGAATTGGTAAAGGCTGGTAAGGCTATTCGTTTAGCCCTCTTCACTGAAAACAAGTCATTCGAATGGCCGGCATGGGAGATATTGAAAGAGACTGTGGACGCTACTCCTATCTCCATCACCGAGGATGTGAAAGTGACTCTTTGCGAAAACGGCGCATTACGTAAGACTCTCTGCGTGGAGAAACGTCACGATGATTCTTTTTTCCGCCAGTACATCCATTTGTATGAAGGTGTATTGGCCCACCGCATTGACTTTACTAACGAAGTGGACTGGCAGTCTACCAACGCTCTGTTGAAGGCTGAGTTTCCCCTCAATTTGAATAATGAGGTGGCCACTTACGACTTGGGCGTAGGCAGCGTGCAGAGAGGAAACAACATCTTGACCGCTTACGAAGTATATGCTCAATATTGGGCAGATTTAACGGACGCTAACGGTTCTTATGGCGTTTCCATCATGAACGACAGCAAATATGGCTGGGACAAGCCTGATAACAACACCCTACGTCTCACTTTGCTGCACACTCCGAAGACAAAAAAGAACTATGCTTATCAAGATCGTCAGGACTTCGGTCACCATACCTTTACTTACAGCTTGGTAGGTCATGTGGGCGCTTTGGATGTAGTTCAAACCCGCGAGAATGCTGAACTGCTGAACCAGCGCATCAAGGCGTTCGTTGTTGGAAAGCATCGCGGCGAATTAGGTAAGAGCTATTCATTGGCTTTTTCCGATAACCGGAATGTACTTATTAAAGCCTTAAAGAAAGCCGAAAGTTCAGATGAATATGTGGTACGCGTGTATGAAGCTGCAGGCAAGCAGGCGCAGAAAGCCTCGATTGTCTTTGCCGACAACCTTGTGGCTGCTGTAGAAGCAGATGGTACGGAAAAGACCATCGGTAAGGCTACATTCAGTGGAAATCGCTTGGAAGTGTCAGTCAATCCAAACAGCATTAAGACCTACAAGGTACGTTTCGCTTCCAATAAAAAGGTGCAGACGGTGGCCGAACCATTGCCCCTTGTTTATGATAAGAAGTGCTTCAGTTGGAACGAGTTCAAGGCTGCTGCCAACTTTGAGTCTGGTTATTCTTATGCTGCTGAATTGATACCTGCCGAGATGAATGTGCATGGAGTGCCTTTCAAATTGGAGACACGTGAAGAGCTGAATGGTATGGCTTGCAAGGGCAATGTACTGAAACTGCCCGCCGACTGTACTTATAACAGACTCTATATCCTTGCTGCTGCCGCTTCTGATAAAGATGTGAAGGGGATATTCCGCGTAGGCAAGTATGTGCAGGAAGTCATTGTTCCTTCTTATACTGGCTTCATCGGTCAGTGGGGGCACACCGGACATACTGAAGGTTATCTGAAAGATGCTGAAGTTGCCTATGTGGGTACGCACCGCCATTCCGGTGAAGGCGATCAGCCGTATGAGTTCACTTACATGTTTAAGTTCGCAATAGACCTGCCAGAAAGGGCTACTGAGGTGGTATTGCCCGATAATAAGGATATTGTTATTTTTGCCGCCACTTTGACTGATGTTGCTGCTACTTCTGTTTGTCCCGCTTCCGAACTGTTCCGTACGGCAAACAAGTGCAATCGCTATCAGACGGAAAGCTCCACAGAGAGAGTGAACATTCTGAAGCAGGACATGGTAATGGGCTATTCAAGCTATGTGAACGAGAAAGAGAAGCCGGCTTTCATGGTAGATGGCGACGAAAACACAAAGTGGTGTGCTATTGCTGAAATGCCCCACTACGTAGACTTTGATTTGGGCGGTGAAAGAAGCATTAATGGCTGGAAGTTACTGAACGCTGCCGGCGAAAACCATTCCTACGTCACTTCCTCCTGCTTTCTGCAAGGTAAGAGCGACAAGAATGGTGAATGGCGCACACTGGACTATGTTTCGGGTAATGGTAAGAATGTACTGAATCGCACGCTAAATAAGTCTGAAAGTGTTCGCTACCTGCGTCTTTTAGTGACACAGCCCATGCAATCGGCTTCTGGTAAAGATGTGCGCATTTATGAAATGGAAGTATACGAATAAACAGTTATTATATTCCCATTTTTCAGATCCTTGTGTCTGTCACCACAGACACAAGGATCTGATGATTCTCAGGTGTAAGTGCTTAATGTGAGTAAGTTAACAACTCTATTGAAGTAAATTTATTGGAAATAACAAATACCTTGAAAAATGAAAATTAGAATATTTGCTGTTGTATGTTTATTAGCTGCTAATCTCTTTACAATATCTGCTCAAAAGTGGTTTACGCCTGAGGCGGAGAAACAAGTGGATGCTCTTTTGAGCCAGGTAGTAGAAGGAAACTACAAGAATAATCGCTATCCTCTACTCCGTAAGCCCTTAATGGAACTTCCTTTAGGCAGTATCAAACCTAAAGGCTGGTTGCACGAAATGCTGGTTCGTCAGAAAAATGGCGCCAGTGGTCAGATGGATGTTCTTTACCCTTCGGTTATGGGCAAACGCAATGGTTGGTTAGGTGGTGATGGAGACCAGTGGGAACGCGGTCCATACTGGATAGACGGTCTACTTCCTTTGGCGTATATACTGGATGATGATGTCTTGAAAGCCAAAGTGCAACCTTGGATAGAATGGGCTTTGCAGAGCCAGCGTGAGGACGGATTCTTCGGTCCTGAAAAAGATTATCCGGGAGAGCCTGGACTGCAACGTGATAACTCGCAAGACTGGTGGCCGCGTATGGTCGTGCTGAAAATCCTACAGCAGTATTATTCGGCAACGAACGATAAGAGAGTCGTCGCTTTTATGACAAAATATTTCCGTTATCAACTGAATACCTTGCCGCAAAAACCTTTAGGACACTGGAGCAGTTGGGCAGAATTCCGTGCTTGTGACAATTTGCAAGCTGTATATTGGCTTTATAATCTTACGGGGGAGGATTTTTTGCTTGAATTGGGGCATTTGCTGCACCGGCAGAGTTTCAGTTTCATAGATATGGTAGATAGGGGAGACTTGCGCAGAACCTGCACTATACACTGTGTTAATTTGGCACAAGGCATCAAAGAACCGATTATTTATTATCAGCAAGATACCGACCGGAAATATATTGATGCTGTCAAGGAAGGCTTTCGAGATATTCGCCGGTTCCATGGACAGCCGCAAGGCATGTATGGAGGCGATGAGGCTTTGCATGGAAACAATCCTACACAAGGCTCGGAGTTGTGTTCGGCCGTAGAGTTGATGTACTCGCTGGAAAAAATGGTGGAGATTACAGGAGACATAGACTTTGCCGACCATTTGGAACGCATTGCTTTTAATGCTTTACCAGCCCAAATATCCGATGACTTTATGACTAAGCAATATTTCCAGCAACCGAATCAGGTGATGGTAACACGCCATCGTCGCAACTTCGACCAGGATCATGAAGGGACAGACCTTGCTTTTGGCACTCTGACTGGATACCCATGTTGTTTTTCGAATATGCACCAAGGTTGGCCAAAATTTACACAGCACCTATGGTATGCCACACCTGATAACGGCATTGCAGCCATTGTCTATTCTCCGTCGGAAGTAACAGCCAATGTGGGTGATAATGTACCGGTGGTTATCAGTGAAGATACTTACTATCCGATGGATCATCAGATAACTTTTACCATTAAAGAGGTGAGAAATAAGGTGAAACAAGTGAAATTTCCATTTCACCTGCGTGTTCCGAAGTGGTGCAAGCAAGCTGAAATACGGGTAAATGGAAAGATGGAGCAAACTGTCAAAGGTGGGAAAATAGCTATCGTAGACCGTATATGGAAGCGGAATGATAAGATTGAACTGTATCTGCCCATGGAGGTCTTTACTAGCACTTGGTATGAAAACGCAGTATCTATTGAAAGAGGTCCGTTGGTATATGCCCTGAAAATGGAAGAAAATTGGGAAAAGAAAGAGTTTAAGGATAGTTGGTATGGTTCTTATTATTATCAGGTGACTTCTTCGGATCCATGGAACTACGGATTGGTGGATTTTGACCGTAACAGAATGAACGAGGTGGCCCAAGTAAGTATCAATAGCCAAAAACAGCAATTGGACTTTCCTTGGAATCAGGAAAATGCACCGGTTGAAATAAAGATGAAGGCTCGTCTTATCCCTACTTGGACAGTATATAATGAAATGGCAGGGCCCCAGCCTTTCTCTTTCTGTGGCAGTGCCGAAGGAGGAGAACAAGAAATCACGCTGATACCCTACGGTTGTACAACCCTGCGTATTTCAGAATTTCCAGTTGTTGGGAAATGATGTTTCCGAGGTATGGGGGGAACGGTGTGTTTGTTTTGTGACAAACTTGTTTCAGAATTCTGCCATGTCCGGAATGTGGACGGTTATGTCACGGATTTATAGTTGGCTTTTAACCTTACTGTCTATTTTTGCAATCGTTTTTAATAGGGTTTATATATTATAAAGAAGACTCCTGCGACGGAGTGAAAAACAAGTCGAACAATTTAATGCCGTAGAAAAAAGATGAAAAATTCCAAGAAAGCACTCCTCTGCCTATTGTCATGCGCCTTGGCAGTAACCGGATGCAAGACACAGAAAGAACCGGCTGTAGCAGACAACGAAATGCTGGTCAGATCTACACAAACACTTGATTCCTTATATGCTCACTATTCCGCACCGGGCACTTGTCTGTTGCGTGAGAATTATCCTTCGGACGTGGAAGGCTATACCGCTACTTATCTGGCTTCCGAGGAACAGAAGAACCGTCCCAATCTCTACTCTTATTTGTGGCCTTATTCCGGTACCTTCTCCGCAGTGAATGCGTTGATGGAGGCCACTAAAGATAACAAGAAAGATTTCGGGAACTATCAGAAGTTGCTTGATGAGAAGGTGCTTCCGGGACTTGCTGAATATTTCGATACTCGTCGTATGCCCGAAGCGTATGCTTCTTACATCAAGGACGCTCCGTTGTCCGACCGCTTTTACGATGACAACGTGTGGCTCGGCATTGACTTCACAGACGTCTATCTGATGACTAGCCAAGAGAACTATCTGCAGAGCGCCAAGCTTATCTGGAAGTTTATAGAAAGCGGTATGGACGATTGTTTGGGAGGAGGTATCTATTGGTGCGAACAGAAGAAGGAATCAAAGAACACTTGTTCCAACGCCCCTGGTTCCGTCTTTGCCCTGAAACTTTTCAAGGCTACGCAAGACAGCTCCTATTTTGAGAAAGGGAAGAGTTTGTACGAGTGGACTAAAGCAACATTGCAGGACACAACAGACTGCCTTTACTTCGACAACATGCGTTTGGACGGTGAGATAGGACGTGCCAAATTTGCCTATAACAGCGGTCAGATGATGCAGTCGGCTGCTTTGCTCTATCAGCTTACCGGTAATGGGCAGTATCTGAAGGATGCGCAAGCGATTGCTGCCGCTTGCCATAATTATTTCTTCATGGAATTCACCCCCGGACAGGGAGAACCGTTCCGTATGCTGAAGAAGGGCGATGTGTGGTTCACCGCCGTTATGTTGCGTGGTTTTATAGAGCTCTATCAGGTGGACGGTAACAAGGTTTATCTTGATTCCTTTGCCCGCAGTCTGGACTATGCTTGGACGCATGCCCGTGAAGATAACGGCCTTTTCAATACTGATTTCACCGGCAAGAGCTGCGACAATCGTAAATGGCTGCTGACACAAGCCGCCATGGTAGAGATGTACGCGCGTTTGGCCGTGTTCGCTAATCAGTCTTTATAATTAAAACGAATCAGACCAAATGAAAAAGAGAAACATTACCTTGTGCGCTGTTGCCATGCTCTGTATGCAAGGCTATGCTAAGGCAGACACTTTTACCCTGAAAGGTGACAACACTTGTGTGGAGAACTATGCTCAGATGACTGCTGCTTACAAGAGCAATCGTCCAAAAATGAAGAAACGCCTTTTCACCTCAAAAGCGGTGGAAGCTGAGATTCTTCGCGTGAAGAAACTGCTTACCAATCCTAAGTTGGCGTGGATGTTTGAGAATTGCTTTCCTAATACGCTTGACACTACTGTACACTTTCGCATGCTGGACGGTAAACCCGATACTTTTGTTTATACCGGTGACATCCATGCTATGTGGCTGCGTGACTCCGGTGCGCAGGTGTGGCCATATGTGCAGTTAGCTAACAATGATGCGCAATTGAAAGAGATGCTCGAAGGTGTCATTCGCCGTCAGTTCCTTTGCATCAACATTGATCCGTACGCCAATGCTTTCAACGACGGACCTACGGGTGGCAACTGGATGACTGACTTGACAGATATGAAGCCCGAACTGCACGAGCGCAAATGGGAGATAGACTCTCTTTGTTACCCGCTTCGTCTGGCTTACCAGTATTGGAAAGTAACTGGTGACAGCAGTATCTTCGACGGTGAATGGATGAAGGCAATTACTGCTATCCTGAAGACTTTCAAGGAACAGCAGCGTAAGGACGGTGTAGGCCCTTACCGTTTCCAACGTAAGACGGAACGTGCTCTTGATACGCTGAATAACGACGGCTTGGGTGCTCCGGTCAAACCGGTGGGACTGATTGTTTCCGCTTTCCGCCCATCGGACGATGCCACTACGCTTCAGTACCTGGTCCCTTCCAACTTTTTCGCTGTCTCTTCTTTGAGAAAGGCTGCTGAAATTCTGACGGAAGTAAACAAGGAAACATCCTTGGCCAAAGAATGCACCGATTTGGCAGCCGAAGTGGAGGCAGCCCTGAAGAAATATGCCACTTACAATCATCCTGAGTTTGGGACAATCTATGCATTTGAAGTAGATGGATTCGGCAATCATCTGTTAATGGACGATGCCAATGTACCCAGCCTTCTTGCTATGCCTTATTTGGGTGATGTGGACGTAAACGATCCTATCTATCAGAATACACGCCGCTTTGTGTGGAGTGGCAGCAACCCTTACTTTTTTAAAGGTAAAGCCGGTGAAGGTATCGGAGGTCCGCACATTGGTTATGATATGGTATGGCCTATGAGTATCATGATGAAGGCATTCACCAGCCAGAATGATGAGGAGATAAAGATTTGTATCAAAATGCTGATGGATACGGATGCCGGTACGGGATTCATGCACGAGTCTTTCCACAAGGATGACCCCACTAACTTTACCCGTGCATGGTTTGCTTGGCAGAACACGCTGTTTGGAGAATTGATTCTGAAATTAGTGAACGAGGGTAAAGTGGATTTGCTGAACAGCTTGTAAAAATAGGAATTATTTAAAATCAATAAAGTGCGCTGGAAGGAGGATTAGGATACAAATTGCATGAATTGGTTGTTCGTTGGTATTATTTGTGTTCTTTTCCTTTTTTTATCGTGATTTATTATAATGTTTAATCTTAAAGAATATGAAAAAGAATCGAGTGTACACAGTAAATTCATTGCTGGCTCGGATAAGTGGGAACTATAAGTTCTGGCTTATTGCCTTGCCTGCTGTGACTATGCTGGCGCAGGCTCCTGCGGTTTATGCACATGCGGAGACTATTACTGTGGTGCAGCAAAACAATGCCACGGTGAGAGGTTCCGTTAAGGATGCCACAGGTGAAAGCCTGATTGGAGTGAGTGTTACTGTTAAGGGTAAAGAAGGTGTGGGTACCATTACAGATGTGGATGGAAACTATTCCATTGTTTGTAGTGCCCAAGATGTTCTCGTCTTTTCCTATGTGGGATATGCCACTCAGGAAATTGCTGTGAAAAATCAAAAACAATTGAATGTTGTCTTAAAGGAGGATACCAAGGTGCTGGATGAAGTTATTGTCATCGGTTATGGTACTACTACCCGCAAGAGTGCCGTAGGTGCTGTAGACCAGGTAAAGGCTTCCATGATCGAAGACCGTCCCGTGGCTAACATGACAGATGCTTTGCAAGGGGCTGCGCCCAACGTGGTTATCCAGCAGCGCAGTAGCAATCCTAATGATCGTAAGACTAACTTTAATATCCGTGGTATCAGCACTGTGAATGACAATAGTCCGCTTTTTGTCATAGACGGATTGGTAGCTGATGGCGGTAGTTTCGATAAATTGAATCCCAATGATATTGAGAACATTTCCATCTTGAAAGATGCCGGTACAGCTGCTATTTATGGTTCACGTTCTTCCAATGGTGTAGTTTTGGTTACTACTAAGAAAGGTAAGAAGAACCAGCGTGCGACAGTTCGGTTAAGTGGTATGATGGGATGGCAGAATCCGGATATCTTGTTTTCTCCGGTGAAAGGCTATCAGAACGCTACTTTGCGCAATTTAGCTGCCACCAATGCTGGAGAGGCTCCTTTGTATACACCCGATCAAATCCGTGACCTGGCTGCCCATCAAAATGAAGAAAGCTGGTTTTTTGATCAGATAGTCCGCACAGCCTTACAGCAGAATTACAATCTAAGCGTATCTGGAGGTAGTGATAAAACTACTTACATGGTGTCCATGGGTTATTATGACCAGGAAAGTAATTATGTGGGCAACAGTGATTTTGGCGTGCAGCGTTATAATTTTCGTACCAATGTTAGCACGGAAGTGGGACGTTTGAAACTGAATGCTATTTTGGCTTATACACGTAATAATAGTGTAAGTACCACCGGTGGGAGTTTGGAAGTGGATGCCGCCCGTGTACCTACTTATTATTATTACAAAATGAAATCGGAAGATGGAAGATATTTGTTAAATGATGTATTGACTGAATTTAACCCATTGGGAGCATTGGAAGCTGGTGGCCGTAACAAGTATCGTAACAATTATCTGAACGCTAATGTCAATGCTGAATTCCGGCTTATTGACGGATTGAAGTTGCGTGGAGTGTTGGGTGCGGATGTGATAAACGACATGCGTTCTACCCGCAATTTGGGCGTATCCTATTACTTGAATGAAGAGGCTACCGAACCACGTCCAGTGAAAGATACTGACTATCGGACCAGTAACTGGAATCATACGGCTTACCTTATTAATAGCCAACTTTTGTTGGATTACAACAAGACATTCGGTAAACACAATGTCAGCGGGCTTTTTGGAGTAACCAATGAATCGTTTACTTCGTCTAGCAATGAGATTGAGAAGAAGGGGGTAGATCCCGACTTGGGTATCGGTACAGACATTACCAATAGTACTGTGGGAAACATCACAGGAAAAACATTTGTAGATGAATCCAACCGTACCAGTCTGACTTCTCTGTTGGGACGTGTGGGGTATTCTTACGCTGACAGATATTATACAGAATTCAGCTTCCGTTATGACGCTTCTTCCAAGTTTCATAAAGACTACCGATGGGGTTTCTTCCCCTCTGTTTCATTAGGCTGGCGTTTGAGCGAGGAGAACTTTATGCAGGCTTACAAGGAACGTGTGGGTGACTTGAAACTGCGTACTTCTTTTGGTATCTTGGGTAACCAGTCTATTGGTACTTATGACCGTTTTACTGTTTACGAACTGTACAACAACTCTTACGCATATAATAACCAGACAGTATCAGGCGCAGGTTTTAAGTTAGGTAAGGATAATTTGACTTGGGAAAAGACCAAAACCTTCAACGTGGGTGTAGACGCTTCGTTCTTCAATAACGCTTTGAATGTGACGTTCGACTATTTCTACAAGCGTACGAGCGACATTTTAATGAAGCCCCTTGTGCCTTCGGTATTCGGTACGGATATGGCGATGGACAACATTGGTGAGATGCAGAATCAAGGTTGGGACCTCTCTATCAACTATCGTTTGAAAACGGGAGCCGCAAATCATAACTTCAACTTCAATCTTGGTGACTCTTGGAATGAAGTGCTGAAGTACCCTGGTCACGAAAGAATCTCACAAATAGAGGAGTTGAGCCGTATCACCCGTGAAGGATGTCCGTTGGAGTCTTACTACGGTTACAAGATGGACGGCTTTTTCCAAAGCTACGAGGAGATTGAGGCATCGGCTATTCCTGTAGGTGGAAAGGTACAGCCGGGTGACGTGAAGTTTGTAGACCGTAACGAAGATGGTGTCATCGACTCGAAGGATAAGTTTATCTTGGGTAATGCCTTCCCTCGTCTTACTTTCGGTTTCAACTACAATGTAGAATGGAAAGGATTCGATTTCGGTATGTTCTGGCAGGGTGTGGGCAAGCGTGACATGATGCTTCGTGGTGAATTGATTGAACCGTTCCACGCCAATTACTCTTATAATATCTATAAGCATCAACTGGATTTCTGGACTCCTACCAACACCGATGCACGTTGGCCGAGACTTACTGCTCCGGGTTCTACTTCCAACAGAAACAACTACGGAAACGGACAAGGTTCCGACCTATTCTTGATGGATGGAAAATACCTGCGTCTGAAGAACTTGCAGATTGGTTACACATTCCCTAAAACATGGAGCCGCAAGGTGGGTATGGAAAAGGCACGTATCTATGTCAACGGACAAAACTTGCTGACTTTCAGTAATAACTCGTTTATTGACCCTGAATCTTCTGAGTTCGACTCTAAGATGGGTAATAGTGGCGCCAATTCTGGTAGAAACTACCCGACGCTCCGTTACTATGGTTTCGGTATAGACATTGAATTCTAAAAACAACAGATAACTATGAGACTAAGAAAATATATAGCTTTTGCCGGAATGGCTGTTCTGATGCTTTGCAGTTGCAACGAGATGGAGAACGCACCGACAAACAAATTTACGGATAACTCTTATTGGACTTCCACCACCAAAGCCCAGTATGTGGTGAACATGGCTTACAGCCAGATGTACAATGCAGGCCGTATGTGGAGCGATGAAAGTTTGAGTGACAATGCTTACGACGGTCGCAGTGTGGACGACCAACGTGCCATTCGCAAAGGTATGGCTACTCCCTCGCTCGACATCTTCAAGAATGAATGGAAAGACCTTTACGGAGGCATAAAGACCTGCCACGTGTTCCTTGAAAAGGTGGATCTGGTACCCAACATGGACGCATCTGTTAAAGCACGTATGATTGCCGAGATACGCTATATCCGTGCAAGCCTCTACTTCCGTCTGACTAACCTTTATGGTGCAGTACCTTTCTTTACGGAGGACATCACGCTGGAAGAATCGCGGAGTGTAAGTCGTACAGACCGCGAAACCATTATCAGCTTCATTCACCAAGAATTGGAAGACATCAAGGATGCGCTTCCCACTCGCGACCAATTGCCCGAAGAAGACAAGGGCAAAATTACTAAAGGTGCCGTTTGTGCTTTGCAGGCTCGTGTCTACTTGATGGATAGCGACTGGAACAATGTGATGCTTTATTGCGACAATCTGATGAACAAACAGGGCGAATATGGTACTTATGCCTTATTTCCTGATTATGCCGGGCTTTTTGATGAAGCCAATGAGTATAATGAAGAGATTATCATGGACCGTTCTTATGTACCCAATTTGATTACTTGGGGTGAGATGGTAGACATGATTCCTTTGTCAAGAGGCGGACGTGCCGTGAACCGTGTGCCGCAGCAATCGTTGGTAGACACTTATCTGATGCTTAGTGGAAAGACTATCAGTGAAGCCGGGACAGATTATAACCCTGCTTATCCTTACGACAACCGTGACCCACGTCTCACCGCTACTATCATTTATGATGGCTATGACTGGAGTGGCAATGTGGACGATGGCAGTAAAGACGTAGTCATCAACATTCGTCCGGGTTCGGGAACCGATGCCTACGATGGTGGTGGAAACGGCACTTCTACCGGTTATTTCACCCGTAAGTATTATAATCCGCAGGCTCCCGGTGACCAGAATTCCGGTATGAATATCATCACTATGCGCTATGCTGACATCTTGCTGATGTATGCTGAGGCTGTTCACGAAACAAGCGGTATGACTGAAGAGGTATGGAACAAGACCATCCGTCCCATCCGCGAACGTGCCGGATTTACTGCCGATGCAGCCTTGAACTTTCCTGCCGGAAAGAGCAAGGAAGAGATGAGGCAGATTATTCGCGACGAACGTCGTGTAGAAATGGCGATGGAAGGTTTGCGCTGGTATGATATTAAGCGTTGGAAGGCTGGTAACGAATACTTGTCGGGCAAGGTGCGCGGTGCAAGCTTCGTGGACGAGAACAAGCTTGACACTCGCAAGTTCGAAGAGGCAAGAGATTATCTTTGGGCAGTTCCTATCAGTGAAATCAATTTGAATCCCAATCTGGCGCCTAACAATCCGGGATATGGAAATTAACGTGTATCTAAACTCATTAAAAACAATAGAACAATGAAAACAATATTCTCAACAATAGCTCTTTTTTCGGCAGTCCTCTTTGCTACGTCTTGTACGGAAGACATAGAATACAAGGATTCCAAAGTTTCCTCAGTAAATCAGTTGTATGAACCCACTGACGGCAAGGAAGTAGTCTTGCAATCGTCGGCCAGCGCCAGCCTGTTCTTTGAATGGGAGTCGGCCAAGGCTGAAGATAGCGGTGCCCCTCTTTATGAAGTGGTATTCGATAAAGAAGGTGGAGATTTTTCTAAGCCTATTTACAAAGTGCTTTCTGACAATGGCGGTTCTTTGAGCTATGCTACCATCAGCCACAAGACATTGAACAAGGTTGGTGCGGCTGCCGGATTGAACAGTGGTGAGACGGGTACACTTGTTTGGACAGTAATGGCTTCCAGAGGTTTGAATTCTGTAATGGCAAAGGAAAGCAAGAAGCTCACCATCACTCGCTTGGTGGGATTTGAAGAGATTCCGGCACAGCTTTACTTGACCGGAAGTGCTACTGAAGGTGGTATGGATGCTTCTAAGGCTGTGGCGTGTGCTTCACCCGAAAAGGATAAGTTCGAAGTCTTTACGAAGTTGGAAGGCGGAAAGACTTACAAACTGGTAGATAGAGCAGCCGAAGGTGCCAAGGTGTTTTATATCAATGGCAATAAGATTATGGAAGGCGAAGGCGAGACAACCGTAGAAAAGACGGGAGTTTACCGCATTGAGATGGATTTCTCCATTGCATCTGTAACCGTCAGGGAAGTAAGTAAGATGGAATTCTACTTCTGTCCGAGTGGTGCCGCAACTTTTGAATTGCCTTATGTTGGAAACGGTGTGTTCTGCGGTCAGGATAAAATTGAGTTCAAGCAAGAAGGATGGGGGCGCGACCAACGCTATAAGTTCTTGATGACTTATGCTGATGGTAGTATACAGTATTGGGGAACCAAGAATACTACAGACTCTAATCCTGGTGCGGCTACTCCCGAAGATCCTTATTTCTACATTATGGAGACTCCTGATAACCAATGGGATCAGAAGTGGAAACTGAACAATGAATTCGATGGTGCGGCCGATGGCCACAATCCGGGTGCCATCACCAAGATTAGTGTGATATTCAATGTGGAGAACTATACTCATAAAGTGGAATTGGCCAACTAATTTAAGGAGAGATTATGAAAAAAATATTATTTTGTCTGCCCCTGCTTCTTTTGGCACTTCAATCGTGCGAGATAGAAGATGAGTATATGTATGATAAGGGGCTTTACACCATAGATTGGGATGCGGCTGCCGACAGCAGTTCTGTGACCCTGATAGATCGTTTCTGGAATACGGAAGAGAATTATTTCAACTACGGGAATGACGGTTCAATCAAGGATTTCCATTATTGGCCGCAGGCTCATGCTATGGATGTGATGATAGATGCTTACAATCGTACCGGAGATAGCAAGTACAGCGACTTGTTCGACAAATGGTATGTCGGTATCAAGGCAAAGAACGGTGGCAGTTATTGGAACAACTTTTATGATGATATGGAGTGGATTGCTCTCACCATGATTCGCTTGTACGAAGTTACTGATGAAAACAAGTATCTGGAAACTTCTCAAGAGATGTGGAATGAAATCAAGACCGGTTGGAACGATTACGCAGGTGGTGGCATTGCTTGGACTCACGACCGGCTATGGAGCAAAAATGCTTGTTCCAACGGTCCTGCTGCTTTGATTGCTGCTCGTCTTTACCGTATTAACGGGAATCAGGAGGATTTGGATTGGGCTGTCAATATTTATAAATGGGAGCGTGAAAATTTATTTAACCCTGCTACCGGCGCCATCTATGATAATGTGAACGGTGAAACGGGTGAGTTGAGTACACTTTCTCTTTCTTATAACCAAGGTACATTCTTGGGTGCTGCTTACGAACTGTATAAGATCACAGGAGAAGAGTCCTATTTGAAAGATGCTCGTAAGGCTGCCAATTTCGGTATCAGTAATAGCAGCATGATAGATACTGGAAACAATTTACTTCGTGATGAAGGCGATGGTGACGGAGGTTTGTTTAAGGGTATTTTCATGCGTTATTATGTGCAGTTGATTATGGAACCGAATTTGGACCCCATATATAAGAAGAAATTCATCACTTTCTTTAACAATAATGCTGAAATCTTGTGGCGAAAGGGAATCAATAAACTTGATTTGCTGTATAATACTAACTGGGCAATGAACAATAGCGGTAACAACCATTTGACTACGCAGACAAGTGGTTGTACTTTGATTGAAGCCAAAGCTCTCTTTGAAAAGAGCCTGAAATAAGTTAGCAATTAAAAGTGTGTCGAAACTCAATCTGGTTATTGGGTTTCGGCACATTTTTTTTTAGAGCCAGTTTTAATTGGCAGTTATTTTGGAAATAATGTTTTTAGAGACAACAGTTTTTTATATAAAATAAACACAAAAGATGAAACAGAATCAATATTTATTTCTACTGTTCGCCCTGATTGTTCTGACGGGCTGTGGCGGTACGCAGAAGAAATTAACCGAATATGTCAATCCTTTCTTGGGTACGGCTACTTTGTGGGAGCCTGAGGACTTAGGGTATACGCGCAAAATAAAGTCACGTACATGGGGTGCGGAAACTTATCCGGGTGCTACCTTGCCCAACGCAATGGTGCAGCTCAGCCCCGTTACACAGTTTCGTAGCGGTGCGGGCTATCAATATGAGGACACTGTGATTTATGGTTTTTCACATACTGCTAAAGGGCATTGGAACTTGTTGCATGTCCCCATGTTGCCAGTGGTGGGAACTATCGCTCCGGGTAATTATTGCTCCGGGTTTAGTCACGAGAAGGAATCTGCGCATCCGGGGTATTACCAAGTTTATCTGGAACGCTATAAAGTGAACGCCGAGTTGACCAGTACCTTGCGTTGTGCCTACCATAAATATACTTTCGGCAAGGGCGACGATAAGTCATTATTGGTAGACATCCGCCGTTCTAATAATGATGTCCGTGATTGGAAGATTGAGAAGGTTGACGATAATACGTTCACGGGTTATCAAGATGGCGATGGTAAAATCTACTTTTACGCTAAGACCAACTATAAAATAGGCCAAGTGGAAATGGTAAAAGACGACAAACATGAGGTGGCTGTGCTGCGTTTTATCGACAGCAAAGGTGTTGAACCTTTGGAAGTGAAGGCTGGTTTCTCGTTTGTGAGTATAGAGAATGCTCAAATGAATTTGAAGGCCGAAATGTTGAACAAAAGTTTTGCACAAGTGGCAGAAGAAGCCGATGCGGCTTGGGAAGCACTCCTCTCCAAGATTCAAGTTGCAGGTGGCACGGAACGTGAAAAGAGATTGTTTTATTCTACTTTCTTCCATGCTTTTAAATGGCCAGCTTTGCGTAGCGATGTGAATCATGAATATACTGATGTCCGTGGCGAAGTAGTGAATAACGGCTTCCACTATTACACTGACCCTTCTTTTTGGGACGATTATCGCAACAAACTGGTACTCATAGGTATGATTTCTCCCGATGTGACTACTGACATCATTAGGTCTATTATTGACAAAGGCGAGAAGCGTGACGGCTACATGCCCACCTTCTTCCATGGTGATCACGCTTCCACTTTTATTTCTGGTTCTTGGTTGCGTGGTTTGCATGATTTCGATCTGGAGCGTGCTTATAAGTTGATTCTGAAAAATGCTACGGTGCCCGGTAAAGGAGGACGTCGCTATTTGGATGAGTATATGGAGCGAGGTTGGATTGCTGAAAAAGACACAGTGAATGTACCCACATGGGACGAATACAAAGGGGCTGTGACCAAGACCCAGGAATATGCTTACGATGACTATGCCGTAGCCTTGGTAGCCAAGGAGCTGGGAGATGAAGCCAACTACAAGCTGATGATGGAACGCTCCAACAACTACAAGACGCTATTCGACCCCTCTACCGGCTTTTGGAGAGGTAAGATTGACGATGGTAGCTGGATTCAGGATTTCGATCCGTATTATCCCTATTACCAGTACATGTACCGTGAGGCCAATGCATGGAACGCCCTCTTCTTCGCCCCCCACGACCCCGAAGGCATGATTAAGCTCTATCCCAGTAAAGAGGCGGTGGAGGCTAAACTGGATTCCTTATTCAGCGAACCGTGGAGAGGTTACGAGGCCCACAACCTGACCGGATTCATCGGAAACTATTGTCACGGAAACCAGCCGGGACACAGCATTCCTTACACCTATTATTTCATAGACAAACAAGAGAAAGCCCAATGCATTCTCGACAGCCTGATGAACCACTACTATGACATGGGTGCCGACAAGCTGGCTTATGCAGGGATGGATGATGCCGGCGAGATGTCTTCGTGGTATGTGCTCAATGCTATTGGACTTTACACTTATTCGCCTGCCGATCCTGAATATATTGTTACTGTTCCCTTGTTCGATAAAGTGACGTTCAATCTGAATGGTCGTCCCTTTACGATTGTGAAGAAAGGAAGCGGCAAGAAGATTATTGACATTACTTATGACGGTAAAAAGATTGACGGTTACTTTATCACCCATGACCAACTGAGGGAGGGCAAGGAACTGGTGATTACTACGGAATAGATAAACAATGGAGTTATGAAAAGAAATATACTGCTTCTATTCACATTCTTTGCTTGCATTACTGTACAAGGGCAGACTCCGGTTCGTTTGGTTGATCTGAGGAGCGAACATCTTGACAGACCTATAGGTTTGGATAATCCCGTTCCACGCCTTTCTTGGCGGATGGAAGATGGTAGGCAGGGAGCTGTGCAGACTTCCTGGCGGATTGTGGTAGACGAAGACTCGTTGAATGTGGTCAATGGCTGTGGCAGGATGTGGGATAGTGGAAAGAACGATTCCCGTAATCAGCTTGTGGCCTATGCGGGCAAAAAACTGCAGCCTTTCACTAGATATTATTGGAAAGTAATCTGCAGCGACATGGAATATAAGGAGACTGCTTCTCCTGTCTCTTACTTTGAAACGGGCATGATGGGGATGCAACATTGGCAAGGTGCTTGGATTGGCGATGGCAAGGATATTCATTATGGGCCTGCCCCTTACTTCCGAAAAGAGTTCAAGACCGGCAAAAAGGTAAAGTCAGCGCGTGCTTATATTGCCGCTGCTGGACTATATGAGCTTTACATCAATGGCGAGAAGATAGGAGACCACTGCCTTGCCCCTCTCTATACCCGCTTTGATCGCCGCAACTTGTATGTGGCTTATGATGTGACTTCACAATTACAGAATGGTGACAACGCTATTGGCGTACTTTTGGGTAACGGCTGGTATAACCATCAATCCAAAGCAGTGTGGGACTTCGACCGTGCCCCTTGGCGCAACCGTCCCACTTTCTGTCTGGACTTGCGCATTACCTACACCGATGGAAGCGTGGAGACTATTCCCACCGATCTCAGTTGGCGGACAGCGTCGGGTGCAATCACTTTTAATAGTATCTATACTGGCGAGCACTACGATGCACGTCTGGAGCAGAAAGGATGGAGCACTCCGGAATTCGATGATTCCAAGTGGCGCGGAGTAGCCTATCGGAGTGTACCTTCTTCCAATGTCACTGCCCAGCAAGTACATCCCATCCGTAATGTAAAGATTTTCCCCGCCGTCTCTTTCCGCAAAGTGGACGAGAAAACATACATCTATGATTTCGGGCAAAATATGTCCGGTGTGACTTGTATTCATGTTTCGGGTGAACGGGGAACGGAGGTCAGAATCAAACATGGCGAACGCTTACATCCAAATGGCCGCCTCGATCTCTCGAACATTGATGTCTACTTTCGAGGCGATAAGGAGAAAGACCCTTTTCAGACGGACATTCTCATTCTGAGTGGAGAAGAGGATGAGTTCATGCCCCGATTTAATTACAAGGGATTTCGTTATGTGGAGGTAGTGGCAGATAAGCCTATTGAGCTTGACCAAAACAGCTTGATTGCTTACTTCATGCACAGTGATGTGCCGGCAGTAGGTAGCTTGGAATCTTCGAGCCCACTGATAGGCAAGCTGCTCCATGCTGCCAATCACTCTTACCTTTCCAATCTGATGGGCTACCCCACCGATTGCCCTCAGCGCGAGAAGAACGGTTGGACTGGTGACGGTCATTTTGCCATTGAGGCAGCATTTTATAACTTTGATGGAATTACCGTTTACGAAAAATGGTTGGCCGACCATCGTGACGAACAGCAGCCCAACGGAGTGCTGCCCGATATTATTCCAACTGGTGGATGGGGATATGGTACAGACAACGGGCTGGACTGGACTAGTACTATTGCCATCATCCCTTGGAATATCTACCTCTTCTACGGTGATAGCAAGCCCTTGAGCGATTGTTACGAGAGCATCAAACGTTATGTGGATTATGTGGAGCGTATCTCTAACAATCATCTCACTACGTGGGGGCGCGGAGACTGGGTGCCGGTGAAGTCAAAATCCAATAAAGAGCTGACTTCCTCGGTCTACTTTTATGTAGATACCAAGATTTTGGCCGCTGCTGCCAAACTCTTCGGCAAACAGGCCGATTACGAATATTATAATGCCTTGTCGGAGGAGATAAAGCAAGCTGTCAATGATAAGTTCCTGAATCGAGAAACAGGCATCTATGCCGAAGGTTCACAAACCGAATTGAGTGTTCCCTTGCAATGGAAGATTGTGCCCGAAGAGTTGATAGGAAAAGTGGCAGCTAACTTGGCACATAAGGTAGAGGAGGACGGTTTTCACTTGGATGTGGGTGTATTAGGAGCTAAAGCTATTCTGAATGCACTCAGCGAAAATGGTTATGCTGAAACAGCTTATAAGGTGGCTGTACAGGACACTTATCCTTCATGGGGTTGGTGGATGGTGAACGGTGCCACTACGCTGCTCGAGAACTGGGATTTGCAGGCTACTCGTGACATCTCGGACAATCATATGATGTTCGGTGAAATAGGTGCTTGGTTCTACAAGGGGCTGGGAGGTATTTTCCCTGATCCCGTGCAACCTGGTTTTCAAAACATTCTGCTCCGTCCCCATTTCATAAAGGGATTGAAACGGTTTGAAGCTCGTCATCGGTCGCCTTACGGTGAAATTGTTTCTCGCTGGGAATGGAAAGGGAAATGTGTGCATTATGAAGTTACAGTGCCCGCTAACAGTACAGCTACACTCACTTTACCTGACAAGGCCGAGAATGTACGGGTGGTGGAACTGGCGGCAGGAAGATATGAGTTTATTGTAAAGTGACCCTGTACTTTTCATTTATGCTTGCAAATATGTAATTAGCGGGTTTGCCACGTTGTTGTGGCATAACTCGCTAATTTTTATAGTCGGTATGTTAAGGGATGGCTTTTTCATTCTTATAGCCTGATCTTTCCCTCCAACCGTATATCTTCCGATGAAGCCCCTATCAGCAGCTTCACCGTTCCGGGTTCTACAACGAACATCTGCTTTCCTTCGTTCCAATAGCCGAGCTCTTCTTTGGGCACGGTAAGCGTCACTTTCCGGGTTTCGCCGGCCTTGATGGGGATACGCCTGAAGGCGCGCAACTGCTTGGAAGGACGTTCCACTTTGGATTCCGGATAGCTGGCATAGAGCTGCACGACTTCTTCCCCGTCGCGTCCGCTGGTATTCTTCACTGATACCGTCACGCGGATGTTCTTCTTGTCTTGCTTGAAGGATTCAATCTTCTCGTACGTAAAGTCGGAATAGCTCAGACCATAGCCGAAAGGATAGAGCACAGGGCCTTGGTGGTACATATACGTACGTCCGTTGCGGATGTCGTAGTCCATTATGTCGGGTAGGTCAGTGATGTCTTTCACCCACGTCTGTACGGTACGTCCGGCTGGATTCACCTTGCCGAAGAGTACGTCGGCCAGTCCGTTTCCCTGCTCCTGGCTGCAGTGGGTGATGTGGACGATGGCAGGCACGTGCTCCTGGCTCCAGTTGATGGTGTAGGGGAAGCTGCTGACGAGCACCAGTATGGTATTGGGATTGGCCTTGAGCACTAGCTTCACCAAATCCTCATCGGGCAGCATCAGTGATTTGCGGTCGACAGCTTCGCGGCCGTCACTGGGAACGGGAGAGAACTTCCAGTCCGCACGTGTACCGTAAGGATGGTTTCCTACACACACGATGGCGATGTCGGTGGCTGCGGCAGCCTTTTCCGCCTGGCCCATGCGGTTGTCTTCGGCGTGGATGACTTCGGTATCTTCCTTTACAGCATTGCGTATGCCGCTCAGAATCGTTGTTTCGTAAGGCGGGGTACCACTATACCAGTCTTGCACGATTTTGTCCGAATATGGGCCTATAACGGCTATTTTGCGCAGCTTTCCGGCATCAAGAGGCAGGAGATTCTTGTTTTTCAATAACACCACAGACTTGGCGGTGACTTCCCGTGCCAGCCTGCGGGCTTCTGCTGTCATGAAAGGCGGTGTTTCCGTACTGTCCTTTCCAATGGAGAGATAAGGGTTACGGGAGTTGTCCCCGTCGAGCAAGCCGAGCTTGAGGGCGACGAAGATGTTTCCGCGGATGGCTTTGTCAATGTCGGCTTCGGTCAGTAATCCCTTTTTCAGTGCTTCCTTGACGTAGGGAACGTATGCGTCGAGAAACTGTCCTGTGGTGGCTTTTACTACGGCAGCGGCACCCTCCGCAAAGCTCGGAAAACTCTTGTGCGCTTCAATCAGCAGTTTCAGGGCGCCACCGTCCGTACAGATGATACCGTTGTTGCCCCACTGCTTGCGGGTAATCTCTTCGAGGCAGGGATGGATGGACATGGGGATGCCGTTCCAACTGTTGTAGGCAGCCATGAAAGCGCGGCTGCCTCCCTCGGTGATACCTTTATAGAAAGGATAAGCATAGTATTCGTGGAACAGCCGCGTGTCGAAGTCGGAGGAAGTGCTGTCCCGTCCGTCCTCGTTGCTGTTGGCAAGGAAATGCTTCATCAGAGAGGCGGTTTTCCAGTAGCGGGGGTGATTGCCTTGCAGGCCGCGTACGCTGGCAATGGTGAGTTGGGCGGTGAGGAAGGCATCTTCGCCGAAACTCTCCTCGGTACGTCCCCAGCGCGGGTCGCGGGCAAGGTCGGCATTCGGAGCGCGCATTACGAGGGCATGACGCTTGTTGCCGGTGGTCTGCATGTAGTAGCGGGCTTCTTCAGCGGCTTGTTCCGCTACTTTCCGCACTAAATCGGTGTCCCATGTGGAGCCCAGACCGTAGGATTGGGGGAATATGGTGGTGGGGCAGTCTGTGGGGACTACTTTCCCGTCTTCCGTTCTTTGGCGTCCGCCCCACATGGCAGGACCGCCGAGGGTCAGCCCGTGCAGTCCTTCGTAGTGTCCGCAACGGGGAATGTTGAAGCGGGGGACACCGAGGTCGGTGGAAAGAAGGTTTATCTTTTCATCCAATGTCAGGATGGAGAGAAGATGTTCCACGCGCTGTTCGTCACTGAGCGTGGTATCTTGAAAGGCTTGTGTGTGTTGCGCGCTTGCCTGCAAGCCGAACAGCAGGGGCAAGGCGAGGAGTAATAATTTGTTTCGCATGGGGTATTAGGGTTTTAATGTGTTTGATATATCGGTTATGGGATTGATATTCGTTGCAACCGTCCGTCCTGCGGCAGGCAGAGCAACCCTTCGGCTTTCTTTTCGTCTGCCAGATATTTCTTCCACGTAATCTTGTCCCATTTCATCTGGTCTGTACATTGTGCCACGGGTATATGGGGGATGGCCGAACCGTCCTTTACAAGAATGACGATGGGCAGGACGCCGCACTCGATATGGTTCCATCCCGGAGCATACACCTTTCCGTTCTGGTAATCTATCCACTTCTGTCGTCCGGGGAGGTAGACATCCCGTCCGTTACCCTCTTCGAGCATGGGGGCCACGAGGAGATTGGAGCCGAACATGTACTCGTCCTCTACCAGCCATGCACCCGGGTCGTCGGGATACTCCAGCAACAGGGCGCGGAGCATCGGCCAGCCGTTTTCGGTGCACTCTTTGGATTGTGCATATACGTAGGGCATCAGCTTGTACTTCAGTTCGGCACAACGGCGGAAATAGTCTGTGAACTCTTTCCCGTAGTACCACGGTTCGGTGGGAGGTGCTCCGTGCACGCGGCTGTGGCTGGTGAGGAAGCCGAAGGGCAGCCAGCGGCGGTAGAGGCTTTCGGGGCTTTGGGTCACGAAGCCGCCTATGTCATTGCTCCAGAAGCAGAATCCGCTTAGTCCGATGGAGAGGCCGCTGCGGATGGTTCCCTCGAAACCGGTTTCGGTGGTTGCGGCGTCACCGCCCCAGTGCAATGGATAGCGTTGTGAACCTGCCCATGCGGAACGTGCCCAGATAATGTTTTCACCGTGTATCTTCTTGATTACCTCGGCCACAGTTTTGTTGTAGCGCAGGGGATAGAGGTTGTGTTCGTATAGTCCGCTGCGGCCGTTGGCATAGATGGCATCCAGTGGGGCACCTTCGCCGAAGTCTACTTTGATGGCGCCTACACCCATTTCAATCAGATTGCCGAGCTTCTCTTGATACCACTGTACGGTTTCGGGGTTGGTGAAGTCCAGCACCACGTCCTCGTAGGGGAGCTGCCCCTTACCGTTGCGTACGTACAGACCGCGTTCCACCAGCTCGGGGAAGAACTTGTTTTTCGGAGTGAAGTAGGGGAGTTGCCAGAGGCAGGTGCGGAAGCCTTGTGACCTTAGGTCGGTGAGCATCTGCCGGGGATTGTCGAAGCGGTCGGCGGCAAAGGCGTAGTCGCATTGCCAGTCCACGCCGAACCAGCCGGTATCGAAGTGGATGACATCACTCGGTATCTTGTTCTCACGCAGTTTCCGGGCTACATCGCGGCCTTCTGCTTCGCTGAAGTAGGTGATGCGGCTCATCCAGGTGCCGAAGCTCCACAAGGGGGGCATTTCGGGCCGTCCTACCAGTGCGGTGTATTCGCTCAGCATCTCCTTCGGCGAACCCAGGAAGAGGAAGATGTCCATCGCTTCGTCTGCCATGAAGAGTTTGGTGGCTCCGATGTAGGAACAGCCGAAGTCGCAGGTCACGGGGGCGGAAGTGTGCATGAACATGCCGTAGCCACGGTTACTGAAAAAGAAGGGGATAGGCTTGTACATATCCGGAGTTTCGGGGCCCTGCGGGTCGGTGACAAAGAGGTTGACCTTCTGCCCGGCCTTGTTCAGTGCGGTGGCGGACTCGCCGCAACCGTAGATTTTCTCGTTTGGCGCGAGGCTGAATACGGGATTGATGCTGCGTGAGTTGTCCGAGCCGCGCTTGATGAAGCTGAATGGAGGTATCTTGACCTGTGTGGAGTCGTTGTCGCTCCAGCAACGAGTCTGTGTCAGCAGGCGTCCGTCGGCATCTTTCAGCACCAGGCGCCAGGGGTAATTCTCGATGAGCAGGCTGCCGTATCGGGAGGTGTACAGGGTACCTTTATCTGTCTTCTCGGCTTTCCAGAAGGAGCGTCCGTCGGCAGGCTTTCCTATGAGCATGGGGTCGTCGGCATCTTCTTTCGGTACGATGGGCGAGGTAAGCATACGGATGCGGAGGGTACGTTCGCTGACCGGTTCGACGGTGAACGTCAGTTGTGGATTGTTGTCGTAGGCCGTCTCCGGGAAGTCCAGCGACTGGAGGGGCTGGTGCAGGTAGGTGTTTGCATTGAATGCCTGGCGGGGCATCAGTTGCTGGCGTTTCCACTGGACAGTCCCCTTGCCGGTGGAGGTGTCGAACGATACCAGGCTGTCGGCAAAGAAATAGGTGTTGCTGAGGTCCAGAAAATCCTGGCTCATGTCTTTCGACTGGGAAAGCAGGTATTGCACGCCGGCATTTGTTTTCAGTTGGGCATGCGCAGGCAGGGTGGCAGTTGCTGCCAGCAGCATAAAAGCTGCCCCTTTCATCAGTTGTTTCTCTTTCATGATAAATATATGATTTACGGTTACTGTTTCGATGCCGTAAAAGTAGAGAAATCCACACAGATGAAAGGGGTGGGTATGTTGCTTATGTAGGGCTGAAATGTTTATTTGGAAGCTTTCTTCCCGTAGAAACACATGAAATATACCCCGATAATCACAAACGGGATACTGAGCCACTGGCCCATGTTCAGCGTCATGCTGTCCTCAAAGTTCACCTGGTTTTCTTTCAGGAACTCGATGAAGAAACGGAAGGTGAAAATCTCCGTCAGGCAGAGTCCGAAGAAGAAACCGCGGTGATAGGGCAGGGAGGCTTCGGCCTGCACGGTGGTTGATTTCCGCTTGGTGGTGCTGAAATCTGTTTCGAGCTTGGTCTCTTGTTTCTTCTGTCCGCGTTTGTATAGCCAGACCATCCCCAGGAAGAAGATGAAGTAGGCGATGGCTTCGTAGAGCTGTGCCGGATGGCGGGGCAGCATGTCTTCGCGCTCGAAGATGAATGCCCAGGGCACGTCGGTCGGTTTGCCGATGATTTCGGAGTTCATCAGGTTGGCAAGGCGGATGCAGCAGGCGGTGATGGGAGTGGCAACGGCTATCATGTCGAGCACGTCCATGTAGTGCATCTTCGTCTTGCGGCAGTACATCCAGAGGGCGATAATCAGGCCCAGCGTGCCGCCGTGGCTGGCAAGGCCGGTGTAACCCGTCATTTTCCATCCTGCGGCGGTCTGCTTGATGGGGAGAATCATTTCAACGAAGTGGTCTTGGTAGTAGGCCCAGTCGTAAAATATGCAGTGGCCCAGTCGTGCGCCTATCAGTATGCCGAAGAAGCAATAGAAGAAAAGAGGTTCGAATTTCTTTTCGTCTATTTTGCGGTCGCGGTACTGGTGTTGCACGATAAGGTAGGCAAAAGCGAGGCCGATAATCCATAACAAACCGTAGTAGCGGATGGATATGCCGAAGAAGTTGAATAGTTCGGGGTCGGGGTTCCAGTTGATGGTGAGTAGTGATAACATATTTATGAAGAATTAAATTACTGAATTACGGGGTTGTTCGGGACAAAGGTATGAAATTATCTCGTTTGGCAGTTCATCGTGGCAGTTTATTTGAATTTCTCCGCCACCATCCTATACGTCGGCACCTCAATCCCTTGTTCCTCTGCAGCCGTAATCATGTCGAACAACAAGCCTTGTACTTCGCTCTGATGTCCTTTGGCCATATCTTTCTGCATGGAGGCGGTACTTTCAGGGGCGAGTTTGTCTATTACTTTGAGGTTATACTGCACGATGTCTTCCTTGAATTCTATACCCAACTTCCTGCCCAAAGCTGCACTCTCTTGTGACAGTCCGATAAAGGTGTCGCGCACTTTGCCCGGTTTCTGGACTTCGCCCATAGGTACGTCGTAATAGGCTCCGGTGACGGCCATAGCAGAAATGAAGGACCACTTGACGAATGTGTCCCGGTTGATGTCGTCGGAGATTTCGGCTTTGATGCCGCTTTCCTGCAAATCGCGTTGCACGGCTTCCAATGTTTCACGGGAAACAATCGTGCTGCGGTGTGCTCCGTAGACGAGCCGGAAAATCTTTCCCATCTGCGTGATTTCTCCCCGTCCGGATACGAATCCTACGATGTAGATGCAGCCGTCGAGCACCGTGACGCCGGGGACCAACCGCTGGATACGGGGACCGGTTCCGTAAACATTCAGGATGGGGATTACCACTGTACGCTCGTGTGAGGCACGTTTGATGAGTTCCGTAATGGAGTCTACGGAATAACCTTTGACGCAGACGAAGATAACATCCGCTTTGCCTTGGAATTCTTCTGCGGTAAATGCCGCCACTTTCAGACAATGTTCACCTTTCAAATCGGAGTGCAGTTGCAGACCGTTCCCGCGTATGGCGGCAAGGTGTTCGCCACGTGCAATGCAAGTGACGTCTTTGCCGGATAATGAAAGAAAGGCGGCGATGCTTCCGCCTACGCCGCCGGTACCTGCTATGAGGTATTTCAGATTACTGTTTGCCATTTGTTGTGTATGGTTTATTGAACGTAGTTTTCCTTTTCCATATAGTAAAGCCCTTCGCCCCGGTCACCGTTTTCCATGTCTTCCAGCTCTACTTTGAAGATACGGTAGGGAAGGTCTTTTTTGGGATGCTTGGGCATGTCTACTGTCAATAGATAGGCGTTGCCATATTCGTTGCTGTCGAAATATTCTTTTATTTCCTGCTTCATCAGCACGGGGACTTTCTCGCCGTCTATCCAGACGGTGACTTTCAGTTGCCCGGGGCGGGGAGCCATCTGGCATTCTCTGGCTTCTTTGTTTTGTTCTTGTTGCTCAATGTCACTTAGGTTTTCACCGTGTACCAATGACTCGGGCTTTGTTTCTTTCATCCATTGGTAGGTACGTGTCAAGCTCATGGGACGGACGTATATCTGATAAGTAGGCATGGCTCCGGGGATGCAGAAAGCACGCAGGCCATAAGCTTCCATACGATGATAACGTATGTCGAGTGTAGTGTCGCGGTCGGCGATGAAATCCCAGGCCCAGAACTCCAGGCGGTGTTCAGTCTCGGGCAGCCCGCTTTTCATGGCAATGTGCGCATAGGAGGGCAGATAAATAGAGGCTGCACTTTGATATTTCCCTTTGGGTATACGGGCCGTGTAATGCCCGTCTTTGTCGGTTATGGCTTCTATGATGTCATTGAACTGCGGGTTTTGCCACCAGACGCTGGCACTGTCTATCGGCTGTCCGTTGTAATCAGTCACCCGTCCGTGAATGGTTACCGAGTCTTGCTGTTGTGCATAAACGGCAGTACAGGACAATAAGAATAAAAGGAAGATAATCTGTTTCATATTGTTATTGTATGGAGTTTATTAGAAAATGGCAATGTACAAAGAAAGTACATTGCCATCTGGAATGAATATCATTACACATTGAACCTGAAGTGCATGATGTCCCCATCCTGCACCACGTATTCCTTACCTTCCACACCCAACTTTCCGGCTTCGCGCACGGCTGCTTCGCTGCCATACTTGATATAATCCTCATACTTGATGACCTCTGCCCGGATAAACCCTTTCTCGAAATCCGTATGGATAACGCCGGCGCATTGCGGCGCTTTCCAGCCCTTGCGATAGGTCCATGCTTTTACTTCCATCTCTCCGGCAGTGATGAAGGTTTCGAGGTTCAGCAGGCTGTAGATAGCTTTAATCAAACGGTTGCAGCCGCTTTCTTTCAGTCCCAGGTCTTCGAGGAACATCTGCTTTTCTTCGTATGTCTCCAGTTCGGCGATGTCGGCCTCGGTCTGGGCGGAGATGATGATGAGTTCCGCATCCTCGCCCTTGATGGCTTCACGCACCTGCTCTACGTACTGGTTGCCGCTGGCGGCACTGACGTCATCCACGTTGCAGACGTAGAGCACAGGCTTGGTAGTAAGCAGGAACATCTGCTTGGCGCATTGTTCCTCGTCGTCGTTCTGCGGAATGGCGGTGCGGGCGCTTTGTCCTTGTTCCAGGGCATCCTTGTAGCGGAGCAGGAGTTCGTACTCTATCTTTGCCGCCTTGTCGCCACCCACTTTGGCTATCTTCTCTACACGCTTGATGCGGTTTTCCACCGTGTCGAGGTCCTTCAGTTGTAGCTCTGTGTCGATGATTTCCTTGTCGCGCACGGGGTTCACCGAACCGTCCACGTGGACGATGTTGCCGTTGTCGAAGCAGCGCAGCACGTGGATGATGGCGTCGCACTCGCGGATGTTGCCCAAGAACTGGTTGCCGAGTCCTTCACCTTTGCTGGCGCCCTTCACCAGTCCGGCAATGTCGACGATGTCGCACACGGCGGGTACGATACGCCCCGGGTGAACCAGCTCGGCGAGCTTCGTCAGTCGTTCGTCGGGTACGGACACTTGGCCCATTTGAGCGTCGATAGTACAAAAAGGAAAGTTTGCCGCCTGTGCCTTTGCACTGGATAGACAGTTGAAAAGAGTGGATTTCCCCACGTTGGGCAGTCCCACTATACCTGCTTTTAATGCCATAAGTATATCTTGTTTTTTAATTATTATTCAGCTAATTGGCTGCAAAGATAGTCTTTTATCTTTTCTCTTCTTCGAACATGCGGTGAAAAATGCTTTTCAGATGCACCTCATCCGCTATGATGCTTTGCAGTTCTTTCAGCCTTTCGGCGTTCTTTGAGTCGGGAAGCCAAAGTTTAAGGTAGCCGCCGGGTGCGTACTTTTCCATCAGATGTTTGTGAAAACGTTGGTAGTGCCATACTTCGTCCGCCGCAGGATTTTGTTTCAGTCCGTATTGTACGGTACGGCGCAGGGTGATGTCTGTGTCGATGATACGGTCGGCTTCGGCCACAATTTTTCCGTAAATGCTGCGCGGCTCATGGTCGCTGGATGCCCGGTGGTCTTCCACGGCTTCCCGCATGATTGCCATCTCTTCTTTGTCGAACCATTGCAGAAGGTTGCTGTCGGCGGCTATGATTTCTCCCGAAACAAGGTGATGCGTGGCGCGGTCGCGGCAAAGCCCTGTGTCGTGATAGGCTGCTATGGTGTAGACAAGACGTTCGTCTGCCTGGGGGTAAAGTTTGGCAAGAGCGAGGCTTTCGTCAATGACTGTTTGTACATGCGAACGGTTGTGTGCCTTGTCGAAGTGTTCGTATCGGGGGATAATCTCCGTTTCGACGTAGTGGATAAGTGCTTGGGGTATCATGCTTCTATGTTTTTATTGGAAAGCAAAAATACAAAAAGAAGGTGTGTCGTAATGCACGATGCACCTCTTTTTTGTTCATCACTATACAAATCTGTTCATTTTCTTTAAGCTGCGATCTTTTGAAGATTTCTTTGATTTATGTGTTCCCAGCATCTAAAAACAGCAGTTGTAAGTTCATAAAACAGTCTAATCAGCCAGTTCATACCTTCTTTTGTCAGTTTTGCACACATCTTTTTTATATTGA
>OKSA01000221.1_pt1 | contig 54707 bp, 46 predicted proteins | sample 1601181 | NCBI WGS metagenome assembly OKSA01 (sample SAMEA3541538, study PRJEB24748) | human gut metagenome | biome: human gut; feature: human-associated habitat; material: faeces | place: China | collected 2012
CCTGTAACGTTCCTGCATATGCCCCGGAAACAGGATTGCCCGAAAATCTGCGCGCTTCAAGACGGAGGGGTGTCCCGGAACTCTACTCGCGAAGTTGAGTGTTGTTCAGGACGGGCGCCAGGCGGACGTTTGTCCTGTGGCTTGGCAAATGTGCGGTTGAAATTTGTTGATGAAAAGGTTATTTATTAAAATGTTTTTATGAAAAGATGATATTTGTTGTGTGGAAATTACTTTACTAGTTTTTTGATTACCATATAATTTGCTATGAGTAGCAAATCTTTTAAATTATAAAAGGACATATTCTATATTGAAATAATTGGGTTTATGGTATACTGAATTATAGGTATATATTTTTTCATGCTTTACGAGGGAGGACATATATGGATATAATTATCAGACCTGCGGAAACCAGTGATTTTGACAGTGTAGTACATATCCTGAATCAGGTTCAGGCTTTGCATGTGAACTGGCGGCCTGATATTTACAAAGAAAGTAAGGATTTTTTCTCTTTAGATGCTTTTCAGGATGCTTTGGATAAAGAAGCTTTTTATGTTGCCGAATCAGAGCACAGGATTATTGGAATTCTGGAGCTTACATACCGGCATATTGAATTTCCTTCGATGCTTACCCGTGATGTAATTTATATCGATACAATGGCGGTTGATGAAAATTACAGAGGTATGGGTATCGGACATCATTTTTTTGAAATGCTAAAGAACTTAAAAAAAGAGAAACATTTTGATGGCATTGAATTACAGGTAAACGCTAAAAATGTTGCTGCATATGAAATGTACAAAAAATATGGCTTTACAGAAAAATCAATCAACATGGAATTATTATAAGTAGTGAGGTGCAAAGTTATGAATAATGAAATTGTGAATGCTATGGAGGAACTTGAAAACTGGTTGGCTGATCCGACTGAACTGGGGCGGAAACCGGCGAAGATTGAGTATACAGCTTCTTTTGAGGATGAGGATGGGATCAAATGTATGATCTTTAAATTCAAGAAATCTTTCTTTGGAAAATGGCTTCTTGGAATCGTCAGTGAATCCGGAACCTTCAGTGAGATGAAGGAATACAATTCTGCCACAGAAACAGAAAATGCAAAAGCATTGCTTCATATATTAAAAGAATACTGGAAAAAAATGGCAGAAAAAGAACAGGGATTTATCGAAATCCCGATTGAAAATCTGATCGAATGGGACGAGCCGAATGGGGAAGGTTGTATCGTTTCCGATAAGATCACAAAAGAAGGCTATAAAGTCGGCTACATGCTCCGCGAAGAGCCAACAGAAGGGAATCCGGACAGTGGCTGGAGATTCATGGCTGGCAATGAAGATGACGAATATATGGACAATCCGGATAATCATCATGTCTTTGCACTCAACACCATCTGCAATTACGACAGCGATATTATCCCTTATCTTCATGCCAAAATCGGATCTGCTTTCATACGTGTAGATGAGTCCCATTTTGAAAAATATCATGAATTTAAGCCTATGTTCATCCAAAAGCAATAAATAAGTAAAAATAAACTCTGTTTTTCCCACTTCGCCACAACATCCTCGTCTGCCAATGCACAGGCGTGTGGAAGGTTTGACTTTCCGGTTCCGTTTTGTACTACAGCCATCAAGTCAATGAGACGTACCAGAAAGCCAAACCTTCCACACGCCATCCCATTCGCCACCTACAACTTAATCTTAGCCAGCGCATCCGCAAATGGATTATTCACCGGCTCATCCTTCTGCTGTCTTAAATATTTCTGCACATCCTTCTTGCTGACTCCCGCACCTTCTTTCTTCCGTCTCTCCTGGAACGATGTCAGCTTCTCCTTATGTCCGCAGACACACACAAAAATCTGTCCATCCCCTCTTCCTTTCAGCTGCATCTTCTTGTGACACACAGGACATCTCGCATTCGTTGTCCGTGATACTGTTTCGCGGTATCCGCACTCTCTGTCCTGACAAACCAGCATCTCACTGTTCTTTCCTTTCACTGCAAGCATTCTCTTACCACATCGCGGACATTTACTATTCGTCAGATTATCATGCCGGAACGTTCCAGCTCCTGTCTTAATCTCAGAAACCACCTGATCCGTGTATTTATCAATATCCTTCATAAAATCCTTCCGTGAAAGCTTTCCCTTCGCAATTTGCGACAGACGCATTTCCCAGTCTGCTGTAAGTTCCGGCTGTTTTAACTCTTCCGGCACAAGTTCCAGAAGCTGCTTCGCTTTCGATGTAAGATAGATATCTTTTCCACGCTTTTCCAGCAAAAAGCTTTTAAAAAGTTTTTCAATAATATCCGCTCTTGTCGCAACCGTTCCCAATCCTCCTGTCTCGCCAAGCGTTTTCGCCATCGCTTTGTCATGGCTTTCCATATAAGCCGTCGGGTTCTCCATTGCTGACAAAAGTGTTGCTTCATTAAAATGTGCCGGTGGCTTCGTTTTACCTTCTGTCAATGACAACACAAGTCCTTTAATCTCCTGTCCTTTTTCCAGTTCCGGCAGTGTCTGTCCCTTCAAACCCTTTCCAGACTCATACGCTTCTTCCTCTCCTTCATCCTCATCTGAATAGACTTCCTCTTCATAAGCAGCCCGCCATCCCTGCGCTTTCACAATCTTTCCAGACACAAAGAAAGTTTCACCGCCAACCTTCACCATAATCTGTGTCTGCTCATACTCAAATGACGGATAAAGCACAGCAAGAAAACGCCGTACAACCAGATCATAAATTTTCCGCTCTTCATTTGTCATATGACTCAGATCCACAAACTGCTCCGTTGGGATGATCGCATGATGATCCGATACCTTTGCATCATTTACAAAAGCGAGCTTTCCGCTCAGATCCTTTTTCTGCGCTGTCATTGCAAGCTTACGGTACGGTCCTGTACCACACGCCTCCAGACGGTCCTTGATCGTCGGAACAATGTCTTTGCTCAGATATCTGGAATCCGTTCTCGGATAGGTCAGCACCTTATGATTCTCATACAGTCTCTGCATGATATTCAGCGTCTCTTTCGCCGAATATCCAAACCGCTGATTGGCTTCTCTCTGCAGCTCTGTCAGATCATATAAAGGCGGTGCATACGTTTTTTTCGGTGTTTTTTTAATCTCTTCCACTACCGCTTTCTGTCCATCCAGCTTTTTCATCAGTCCGGTCATTTTCTCTTTATCGAATGAGCGATAACTCTTTGACTTCTGATCCTGCCATGTCAGCATAATATTTTGTCCTTTTGCGATCATTCCATAATAACCTTCCGGAACAAAACTACGGATCTTTTCTTCTCTCTTTGCAATCATTGCAAGCGTTGGTGTCTGCACACGTCCACAGGAAAGCTGCGCATTATATTTACAGGTCAGTGCCCTTGTTGCATTGATTCCAACCAGCCAGTCTGCCTCGGCACGACACATTGCAGCATCGTAAAGCGAATCATACTCATGCCCGTTCTTCAACTTTGCAAAACCTTCTCTGATTGCCTTATCCGTTACAGATGAGATCCACAACCTCTTGATCGGCTTTTTGCTTCCTGCTTTTTCCAGAATCAGCCTTGCTACTAACTCTCCTTCTCGTCCTGCATCCGTAGCAATGATAATCTCATTCACATCCTTGCGGTGAATCTGTGTTTTCACTGCTGCGAACTGTTTTCCGGTCTGCTTTATTACTTCAAGCTTAAATGGAACCGGCTTCATCGGAAGCACATCCATTTTCCACTCTTTATATTTTTTATCGTAATCTTCCGGATCTGCCAGCGTAACCAGATGACCAAGTCCCCAGGTTACAATATAACGCTCTCCTTCAATTGCTCCATTTATCTTTTTCCCACATTTAAGTACGCGCGCAATATCACGCGCAACAGAAGGTTTTTCTGCAATTACAAGTGCCTTCATTCTGTCTTTTCTACTCCTTTTTATTCTTCTGCCACTTCCATCATTGTCTTTAATTTATCCTGCGCTTCGGTCATACACTGGAGTAACAGTGGGTTAAATGTACCGCATTCACCATTCCTGATCATTTCCAGTGCTTTTTCATGCGAAAATGCCTTCTTGTAAACACGTTCACTCACCAGGGCATCGTACACATCCGCCAGCGATACTACTTGTGCCGAAATCGGAATTTCTTCTCCGACAAGTCCGTCCGGATATCCCTTTCCATCATATCTTTCATGATGCCAGCGGCAAATCTCATATGCAAGCTTGAGCAGCTTTTCATTCCGGTACATATCCAGATTATCCAGCATTTGTGCACCGATCAAGGTATGTGCCTTCATAATCTCAAATTCCTCTTTGGTAAGCTTTCCCGGTTTGTTCAGAATTCTCTCGTCAATTCCAATCTTTCCGATATCATGCAAAGCCGATGCTGTTGCAATCAAAAATCTATCTTCCCATGAGAGCTGATATTTTCCTGTCTTTTTCACCAGTTGTTCCAGTAAAAGCTGTGTGATCAGATTGATATGGATCACATGCCGACCGCTTTCTCCGTTTCTGAACTCAACAATCTGACTCAGGATACCGATCAGCATTCGGTTATTTCTCTCTTTTTCGTAAATCTGCCTGGTCACCAGACGGATCAGTCTCCTCTGTTTTGCATATAGCTTGATCATGTTCAGGACGCGTTGATATACGATTTTCGCATCAAACGGGCGGCTGATGTAATCTGAAACGCCCATCTCATATGCCCGTCTGATATAGCTATCTGAATCTTCACTGGAAATCATGATTACCGGAATATCTTCAATCCAATGATTCTGGTTCATCGCAGCAAGAACTTCAAATCCATCCATTTCCGGCATCACAATATCGAGCAGCACCAGTGAAATCCCTGTTTCATACCGTTCCAGTTGTTCCAGACATTCTTCTCCGTTAGCCGCCTCCAGGATCCGGTAGTCCTCTTTCAGGATCTCTTTCAGAATCTCGCGGTTTATTTCCGAATCATCCACGATAAGGATCTGTTGTTTCAGTTTTTCTGATGCAGAATTTTCTTCCTTTTTCTTTCCATTTTCATCCCATTCTGTGACAACCATATTTTTATAATTTTTAGCTATATACATCTGTCTGTCAGCACTGGCAACAGCATCTTCCATATTGCCTTCGCGGAATATAGCTCCGCCGATGCTGACCGAAAGCTGCATTTTCTCATAATTCGGCACAACCGCATCGTGGATTTTTTCCTGGATCAGTTTCAGCTTATCCTCAAAAATATGCTTCTTAATCGAAGGTAGGATCAGTAAAAATTCATCTCCGCCATACCGGATCAGAATATCTGTCTTCCGGATATATTTTTTGATAATGTTCGCAGTCGTTATAAGTGCCGCATCTCCCGCACTGTGTCCATAAGTATCGTTATGGAGCTTAAAATCATCCAGATCGATCACTGCAATTCCAGCTTCATCCTCCATCTTTTTGATCTCTTCTTCAAAAAAACGCCGATTATATATCCCGGTCAGTACATCCGTATATAGCTTTTCATTATATCCTGACAGTTTACTGATCAGCTTCTCATACCCTTCCTGATCAATCTGAATACTCTCATCAAGATTCTGAATCATTTCCATAACATAAGGTCTGCCATCAATCTCAACATAACGCGAGATTACCTGAAATACCTGCGAATCCAGAAATTCAAATTTTATCTTCTGCGTCTGTTCTTTCAGTGCCAGAAGAGAGCTGCAGTTCTTGCATTCCTTGTCTTTTTTCCAGAAAGTGTAACACTGACACGTTTCAGATAAATCTCCTGCATTTATCCGTTTTTCCCGATCCATCAGCATTTTCCCGTCTACCAGTCTGACAACCTGAAACACTTCCCTCAAAGATTCCATCTTTCTTTCCGCTTCCTGCATTGTCATTTGGTCCTGTTTGTTCATCCCTTTATCCTCTCAATTTTATCCTGCCATTCATACTCTTTTTTACGCTATATAATGATGTTGAGGTCAAAAAGTATTTTGACCCCTTTGATACCAGATTGCTACGTGCTTTGGCACTCTCGCAATCCTCAAAAACATTCGTAATCCGCTCATTTTTCTTTGAAAAATGGCTACTTACTCATGTTTTTGGCGGATCAAGAGGTCAAAAATCCTCTTGCAAGCAAGCTTGCATCGGTTTTCTGACCTTTTGACCCTGGTATCAAATCATTATATTATTACAAAAACATTACTATTTCTTGTTATAGCTTAAAAAAGTTAATATTTTTCGTTATTGGTAATGATTCACGTAATGCTTTGTCAGATACAATACCTATATAAGATAAAAAAGTCTAAATAATTAGGAAGGGCAGATGAAAACTGACATGAATAAAAAGCAAAAAAATACAAGAACTTTTTTAATAAAAATCATGGATCAGCAGAACGGTACCTGGCAGGGCAGCGTTACTTGGGTGGAAGAGCAGCGAGAGCAGCATTTCCGCAGTGCCCTTGAATTATTGAAGCTGATAGACGGAGCACTTGATAACAATTATGAAGTCAGAATTGAGGAATAGAAGGAGGACGCCATGAAAAGTAATACAAAGAAACGTTTAATAGCATTCATGCTTTGCATGGTACTTGTGCTTAGCAGTGCGACATCAGCATTCGCTGATGAGCCACAGAACACAGACAGCCAGAGCCAGACCGAAGCAGTAGCAGAGCCGGCGGCAGATGAGGCTACAGGAGATGAGGCAGATACAACTGACATCGAAATACCTTCGGAAAAAGAATGGTCAGTACAAGTTGGAAATGCTACTGTTAAAGTAAAAGGATCAGCAGATGCTCTTCCTGAAAATGCACAGCTTTCTGTATCAGAGATTACTTCAGAAGATGAAGTAAAAGAAATCGAAAAAGCAGTAGAAGAAAAGGCAGTAGAAGAACAGTTTACTGTTAAAAATATTTTTTCCTATGATATTAAATTCCTGGTAGACGGTACAGAAGTACAGCCAACCACTCCGGTTCAGGTCAGCGTAGACACCCCGGAGATCACATCCAGCGAGAATGCAGCAGTACTGCATGTGGATGATAACAACGTAGCGGAAGACATGAACGGTACTGTTGATGGAGAAGGAAAAGTCGTATTCGATGCACCGCATTTTTCTAAGTATGTCATTGTTCAGAAAGGCGGTTCAGAAGTTACTGTTACTATAGAACACTATGATAATACAAAAAATTCCAAAGAAAAGATATATGCAGATGATGTATTAACACTTCCAATCGGAGGTAAAATCAACGATTATACAAAAGCAACAAACTGGGATGTTGCAAGTGTTACTAAAGTAGAAACAGCAGCAGACGGAACTGAAACAACAACGCCTGTGGATACAGATAATGAATTTTCAGTTACTAAAGATTGTACGATTAAAGTATATTACACTCCTAAAACTAAGGATTTCGATGGTGCTACAAAATTTTATGATTATACTGTAAAAGCTGTAACAGACGACGAAGCCAGAAATAATAACAATACATATTTTTCGTTTAATATGCTTGGTGAGAAACCAGACAATGGAAGAAAATTAACAGCAGGAACTAGAGAGCAAAACTTTGAACAGTACAAATATTGGATTCCAATTGGTAGTTTTGGTGCCAATGATTATACGAAGGGTACCAGCGTTGTAAAAGGTATTCTCAAAGGATTGGATGAGAATGGTAAGGTTGAGTTTAATTATCCGGAACCGGGTTTCTTCGAGGACTCGGATGCTACTTGTAGCGTAAAGGTAAAAAAATACGATTGGCTTGGCCGCCCTTACGATGATTATGAAACCAGATATCTTCGAAAAGTTTACAAAGATTTAAAGCTGGGTTTTGAACAAAAGGGAGATACCTACACGTTAAAAGATGTGAAAGACCAAAATGGTAAGATACTTACCACCGAAGGAGCTGGTTTTTATCCGTTGGAGAATGAGCGGAAGTTCAGCTATGAAAATTCCGAAAAAGCACAGAATTATTTCTTTGGAATGCGGTACGATGTTTTGTTTAAGATCGGAGATTATGTAGGACCGATGAATTATGAATTTACCGGAGATGATGATTTATGGGTGTTGCTCGATGGTAAAGTGGTTCTGGATCTTGGTGGAATTCATCAGGCAGCTGGCGAAACTGTTGATATATGGGAGAAATTAGGAAAAACAGCTGATCAGCTTACTCCTGAAGAAAAAGAAAAAGAACATACATTAACCGTTCTGTACATGGAACGAGGTGCCGGAGAATCAAACTGTAAGATGAAATTCACCCTTCCGTCAGCAAGTATAGCGGAAGTTAGTCAGGTTCCGATGGCTGAATTGAACCTTCAAAAGGTTAACAAAGAGAACAAAGGATTAGAGGGTGCCAGATTTACTTTAGTAAATAATGAAACAGGCGATACACAGACTGCAACTTCCACAGGAGAATATGGCAATGTGAAATTTACCAAACTTCGCGTGGGAACTTATACATTACGTGAAGATGCTGCACCTAGCGGATATATCCCGTCCTTGGACAGCTGGATTGTAAAAGTTGAATTAGACAGCAACAATACAGCTATAGCAACCTTATATCTGTCGGATGGAACTACACCATATACAGACAAAGCAGGTTCTTATTACCAGATCCTGAACATGACAAAAGAAGAACTGATAAACAGTTCACTTGACTATAATAAGACAGCAAAGGTGATTGATTGGGATAAACGTACCTATCAGATTGATATTACTGCAGCTTCCAAATTAACATCAACTACTTCTACAGAACAGGCTGCGGTAGCAGATGTAATGATGGTTTTTGATACATCGGGTAGTATGTTGTATGACGATAAAGATTATGATTCTAGTGGGTTTAAGCGTGTCGGAGAATATAAGAGCTGTAAAGATTCTTTAGATACAACCAAGGTTTATTATTACGGCAAAGAAATTGTGAAAGTCAAATATGAAGCTTGGTCTTATAAAAATGCAAAACAACCAATGATATATCTTAATGGAAATTGGATGTATTATAATGGTACTTCATGGCAAGCAATTTCAGATAACGAGACAACAAAGGTTTATACGATTGATAGTAGTTTAACCGGCTTAAAGGAAGCAGCTTCTGCTTTTACTACATCAATGGCAGCTTCTTCTGCCAAGAGCAGAATCGGTATAGCAACATTTAATTCGGTTGGAAATCTTGTGAGTGGTCTCACAACAATTGGAAGTAACAAAGATGACTTAGTGAAGAAAATCAGTAGTATCTACGCATCAGGTGGAACATCTCCACAGCTTGGTTTAAATCTTGCATTGGAACAACTAGAAAGCAACAAGCAAGAAAACGTCCCACGTTATGTGATCTTATTCACAGATGGAGATCCGTCCGATGATAATGATAGAGAAAAGTCTGAATTGCAAGCTGAAAAGCTCAAAGAAAAAGGCATTACCGTTTACACAATTGGCTTGAAGCTTACTGATAAAACCAAGAAATGGTTGGAAGATGAAATCGCATCTGAAGGCTGTGCATATTCTGCTTCGAATATTGAAGGATTGAAAACTATTTTCAAAAATATCCAGACAACCATAACACACTATCAGGATATGAAGAATGCCCAGATAAAAGATGTGATCGATCCTAGATTTATTATACTGGATGATTCTGGAAATCCAATTACTTCCGATTATTCTGGAATTGATAATGGTATCACGTTAAAGAATGGTGGAACGGTATATTATGATAAAACTACTGGTAATCAGTACATTGTTTGGAATGAACAAACAATTCCGAATAGTAAGAATGGAAGTTGGAAAAAGTCAATTACTGTAAAAGCCAAAGATGACTATATCGGCGGAAACAATGTAGCTACCAATATTTCACCAGATTCCAAAATCTCTACTGGATATGGAGACGCAGTTCTTCCACAGCCTAAGGTAAATGTAAAAGCCGAACTGAAGGTTAAAGACAAAGAAGTTACAATCTATAAAGGTGATAGCCTTCCGGATACAGACACTGTATTGAATGAAATGTTTGATCTTGCAGGAAATACTAATAAATACAATATTTCGGCAGATAGTTTCACAATCAAATGGTACAGTAATCCAGAATGCACAACCGAGGTTACAAATTTAACCGCAGATGGAGATGCTACATATTATCTGAAGGTAAGTTATAATGCTGGAGAACCGTCAACTGAAAGTAATGAAAATACCGATGGCAAGATAGCTGGTGATGCAGATCATATTGTAGATGCAGTAAATGAACAAGCTTCAACAAAACTGTATGGTGTTTATACAATTAACGTTATATCAGGTGAAATCCAGATCACGAAAAAACTGGAAAGTACACTGGACACTAATTGTACATTCAACTTCAGTATTAAAGACGAGTCTGGAAAAGAAATCAAGAAGGTTTCAATTACGGTTCCTGCAAATTCCAATGAAGCCACATATGTTGGTGATGAATTAAAGAATCTGCCTCGTGGAACTTATACCGTAAGTGAAGAAGATTCCGATGGATATGTATTGACCGATTATCAGGTTGGTGACAGTACAAACTGTAGAAATACTTCTGATGCTCAGAATGAGAGTGTCACATTCAAACTTGGGTATGAGAAAACAGCTGGTAGTGATGATAAAGATGTGGATGTTATCAAGAATTACACTTATAATCAAAACAGTGGTGGAACCGTTGGAAGCGTTACCTTTACAAATGTAAAGGCAACAAAGGATTGGGATATCGTAAAAGTTAGTACTAGCGGAAATCAGGTCAAACTTCAAGGTGCAGAATTTGAATTACTGAAAAATAATACACCAGTATATACCGGTACATCAAATAAAGATGGAAAAATCATTTGGAAAAAAGGTGAAACAAATGTAACAAATCTTGAAACTGGTGAGTATGTACTAAGAGAAACAAAAGCACCTGTCGGCTATGTCCGAAGCGAAGAAACTTGGTCACTCAGTATAACAAAAGGTGGAAGTCTTGTATCCTATACTTCAAGCAAAACAGACAGTACAATTGATACAAGTACAATTACTGAATCTGATCCAACGCTTCATCTGTATTTTAAAAATGAAACAGCTTACGCCCTTCCACATTCTGGAGGCACCGGAATTTACTTGTATATGATTGGCGGCATGTTACTTATGTTTGCGGCCGTATGGATCTTATATAAAAGCAAATGCAAGGAGGTGCTGGAAAAATAATTGTAAGGATTAATTTTTCAGTGGCTTCTTGCTACACAAAAACGTTATTATCCCATATGAGGGGACAATAAAAAATGGGCATAGCCCTTAAAAGAAAAGGAGACAAAAATATGAAGAAGATGAGAAAAATCTTTGCAGTGTTATTAACACTGGCTATGGTACTCGGAATGAGTATGACAACGTTTGCAGCAACAAAAGATACTGCAACTATTACAGTAGATAACGCAGATAATGCAACATTAACTTACGCACAAGTAATTAAAGCGGATCAGTCAACAAAAACCGGATGGAACTTCGTAAATGATAACGTTGCGCAGACGTATATAAATGCATTTAGCGTAAAAGATGCGCAGGCAGCGATTGAGGCAATGATTCCGGCTGCGAACGTTGATGCAAACAAATTAGGTGCAGCACAGGCAAATGCAGCAAATTATGTAACATTTGAACCTATGACAAATCCACAGACTGTAAATGCTGCAGGTGTTTATCTTGTGAAAGCAACAGAAGCGGGTTATACTTATAACCTGATGAGTGCATATATTGGCTTTGGTGAAGTTACTATCACTGGAGAAGAAGGTGACGTAACATATGAATATCCATCTTTAGTAGATGCAAAACTTACAGCAAAGAAAACACCAATCAACGTAGAAAAAGAAGCAGTTGATACAGATAATGTAGTAGCAACGGGCGATATCCTTACTTATAAAGTAAAAACAAACGTTCCATTTATCGCACCAACAGATATAGATAAGACTTTCTGGGCATATGATGAATTAACAGGTGCTGAATATACGAAAGAAGCAACAATCACTCTTGGCGGAGAAGATATTACAGCAGCATATCCGATTACTTGGGAAACAACAAAATTCAGTGTGGATTTAAGTGGCATGATTAATGATGCTAATAGTAATGCCGGAAAAGAAGTAGTAATTACTTACAAAGTAAAAGTAACATCTGAAAATGACGTTATCACGAACAAAGCTACAGCAGGACATAAAGGAACATCAGATTTCGGAAGTACAGAAATCAAAGTTTATCAAGGTAATATTACATTAACAAAGACTGGTGAAAATGATGTAAAACTTCCAAATGCCGGTTTTGAAGTAAGAAAAGACAGCAAAGAATCTACTGCTTTAAGATTTACAAAACTTGCTGATGGCGTATACAAGTACGATCCAAAAGGTGATGTAACAGAAGTTTTCACTAAAGCAGACGGTACAGTAAAAGTTCAGGGTCTTGATGTTGGAACATACTACTTTAAAGAGAAAACAGCTCCAGAAGGATATTCTGTAAATCAGGATCAGGCTGAAGCAACATTAGCAGTAGAAGGAGATAAAGCAGCTGCAGTCCTTACAACTAATACTTCCATGAGAGATACAAAACTTTCCGCTCTTCCATCAACAGGTGGTATCGGTACTACAATCTTCACAATCGCTGGATGCCTCATCATGATCGCAGCAGCTGGCTTATTCTTCGCAAGCCGCAAAAAAACAAACAAATAATCTTTCATGATGATTTATAACCAGATATGGAATCCGGGGCAAGTGCCCCGGATTCATAAAAAATAATACAACAGCAAGGAGAGTTCGGATGAAAAGCAAAACAAGCAAATTAATGATTGGAATCATATTTTTAGCCGGTTTGTCCTTACTGCTGTATCCTTTCGTAGCAAATCAATGGAATAACTACAGACAGAAACAGTTGATCAGCAGTTACGAGCAGACCGTATCTCAAAAAGACGCAGCAAACGAGATTGACTACGATGCAGAGCTGAAGAAAGCAGAAGCTTACAACGAAGCATTACTTCCAAGTATCCTTCCTGATTCTTTCGCAGTAGCAGAAGCTAGTGACGAAGAAGATGCCACCTACATGGACGCTCTGAATATTGCCGGTGACGAGATGATGGGAATCGTAGAGATTCCGAAGATCGATATCAAACTTCCGATCTATCACACGACAAACGAAGACGTTCTCAAACAGGCAGCCGGTCATCTGGAAGGAAGCTCACTTCCGATCGGCGGTAAAAGTACTCACGCCGTTATCTCAGCACACCGAGGACTTCCAAGTGCATCTCTTTTCACAGATCTGGATCAGCTTGATGAAGGCGATCATTTCCTGATCCATGTGTTAAACGAAACCTTATGTTATGAAGTGGATAAGATTTCCGTTGTCAAACCGGAAGAAACTTCCGCCCTTGCAGTAGAGGAAGGCGAAGATCTTGTAACACTTCTGACCTGCACACCTTACGGAGTCAATACCGAGAGACTTCTGGTACGTGGTCACAGAGTAGATTACGTAGAACAGGAGGTTGCCGATGAAAAGACACCACTTAGTGGAATCAGTCTTCATACAAATTATCTACTTTGGGTAATTATTGGTCTTTCAGTTACCGCAATCTTCATCCTTGTGTTATACTTAAAGGAGAAGAAGCTTCAGAATAAAAAAGATAAGACCTCTTAGATAAGAGAATAAGAACGCGAAAGGAATTACGCCTATGAAAAGAAAAATCTCAACCTTCCTTTTCGGTTTGTTATTCTTAATAGGATTTGGGATTCTGATCTATCCCACAGTATCCAATCAATGGAACACCTACCGTCAGAATCAGCTGATCAGCAGTTATGAAGATAAGGTACAGGATCTGACAGAGGAAGATTTTACATCCGAATGGGAGAAATCCAAAGCTTTCAACGCTACCCTCACTCAGAACAATCTTTACGGAGATGTGTTCGGAGAGGATGACGGGAACTTGAAGAACACCGAGTACTGGAAGGTTCTGAATGTTGCGGATGACGGTGTCATGGGATACCTCTCCATTCCGAAGATCAACATCAAGCTTGCCATCTACCACGGTACCTCCGACAAAGATCTGCAGACCGGTGTCGGACACCTGAACGGATCAAAGCTTCCGATCGGTGGGGAGAGCACACACAGCATTCTTGCCGCACACCGTGGACTTCCAAGCGCAAAACTTTTTACCGATATCGACCAGCTCAAAGCCGGTGATAAATTTTACATCCATGTACTGGATGAAGTCCTTGCCTACAAGGTGGATCAGATTCTTCCGATGGTAGATAAGGACGATCATGAAACACTGGAGAAAGCACTCCAGATTGAAGAAGGAAAAGATCAGGTAACTTTATTTACCTGTACACCATATGGAGTCAACTCCCATCGTCTTCTCGTAAGAGGAACCAGAGTTCCATATAACGGCGAAGAGGATGCTACCGAATCAGTTACAGATTCTATGGTAAAAGCCATTCAGAATTATTATATGCTCTATTTAATTTTAGGACTTTCAATCACGATTCTTGTGATCATTCTCTTGCGATTTCTTTCCAAGAGAAAAGCTCACAAAGAATAACCAAGATTTTTAAGGAGGACATGAGGCGATGATGAATAAACGATTAAAACAGGGAAGTACTTTTCTCTTAGCTGTCGCTCTTACATTTCCACTGCTCACTCTTCCGGGTGCGAAAGCCGCAAACGCGATCGATACCGATGCAGAGTGTTCCATCCAATTTGACATTGATGGAAACAGTGAACTTCTAAGCGCAAGCATTCCGGTAAACCTGTATAAAGTTGCATCGGTTGATGTATCTGGCAACTATACCGCAACCGGTACATTTGCGAAACTGGATCTTTCTTCCGTAAGTGCAGATAATCTGGATACGGCAGCCGCTACCTGGTCTGAACGTGCAGCAGAAGCGAAGAAATTGCTGAAGGATGACACAGAGCCAACTACAACCGTTACACTGACACAGGGAAGAGGTACTGCAACAGGACTGAATACAGGACTTTACCTTGTAGATACACCAAAAGTAATTACACCAAATTACACTTATACTTTTACACCTTACCTGGTATCACTTCCGACCAACAATTATTACAATGGTAAGGATGCGAGTGACAACTGGATCTACGATCTGACTAAAGAAATGAACAGTGCAGTTGGTCTCAAACCAGAAGAACATGTAAGATACGGTGATCTGGTGATCAGCAAAGAACTGGTAGATCACAATGCTACCTTCGGTAACAATGCAACCTTCGTATTCCAGATTGATATCAGAACACTGGATGAGAAGACCGAAACCAGAATCGAAGAGCTTACCTTTAGCGCAGCAGGCAGCCATTCTGTAACGATCGAAAAAATTCCTGCTGGATCTCATGTCAAGGTAACGGAGGTTTACAGCGGTGCAAGCTATGAACTCGCTTCTGCTAAAAGTCAGGAAACAGACATCATTGCTAATCCTGAAAAAGAAACCGAAGTAGAATTCAGACCGGCAGAGGTTTCATTTATCAACAAACACGATGGACGTACCAATGGCGGCTACGGTGTAAAAAATAATTTCAAGCTGGACGAAAATGGTCAGTATCAGTACACCGAACCGGCAGAAAAGAACTAGGAAGGGGGAGTCGGAATGAGAAAGTTACATAAGAAACCGCTTATCATGGCAGCAGCAACACTTGCTCTTACCGGAACCCTGGCAGTTGGAAGCGCGATGGCGTATTTTACAACCTATTCGACAGCCGGTGGCGGTGTGAAAATGAATATGGGATTTACTGAGACAGTCCCGAAAGAAGAAGTTGATAAAGACGGTAAGCACATTACAATTGAAAATACCGGTGATTATAACTGTTTCGTAAGAGTCAAAGCATTTGCACCGGTAGAGGTAGGGCTTACTTATAACGCACCATACGGCGGATGGACTGCAGGGGATGAGGGCTACTGGTATTACGACGATGTCCTTCCGGCAGGCAAGACAACCGAACAGGAACTCAATATCACTTATAAGTTCCCGGAAGGGAATGACAAACCGGAAGAATTTAACATCGTAGTCATCCAGGAATGCACCCCGGTTCTTTACAAGGAAGATGGTACACCATACGCCGACTGGAACCACGTAATCACAGACGACAGCACACAGACGACAGAGTAGGAGGTAATGAGAATGAAAAAGAAAAAGAAATCATTTCCAAAAAAACCTGCCCTGGTTCTGACAGCCGCAGCACTCCTGCTGGTTGGAAGCACTGTCGGCAGTACACGCGCCGCACTCACTTACTACAGTGAGAATTATTCCGCACAGATGAATATGCAGAGTATCGGCGTATCTCTTCTGGAAAATGACAAAGTAGTCAGCAGCCGGGATTATGTATCGAACAATGAATGGAAGGGAACCTCAGAGGGTACACTTCTCACAAACCTTCTTGGAAAGGATGAGACATTTACACCCGGCAAGAAATATAACGAAGCAATCAGCGTCAAGAACAGCGGTACGATCGACACCTTTGTACGTGTGATCATCACAAAAAGCTGGCAGGACGAAAAAGGCAATAAGAACACGAACCTTTCACCGGATCTGATCGAGCTGAACTTCCTCACAGACAACGGATGGCAGGTTGCAGATGCACAGTCCACGAGAGAGCGTACCGTTCTTTATTATACCAAAGCTCTCAAAGCGGGTAAACCGACACCGGCATTATCCGATACACTCCGTATCAATCCTTCGATTGCATCGGATGTAACAAAGGTACCAAAAGGTAAAACCATCACTTATACTTACAAGTACAATGGCTACACCTTCCACATTGACGCAGAGGTGGATGCAGTTCAGACACACAACGCAAAGGACGCAATCAAGAGTGCCTGGGGCGTAGATGTCAATGTATCAGACGACGAAACAACAATGAGCTTACAGTAGGGAGGTACAGAGTATGAAAAAGAAAATTTTGTGCCTCGCCATGACAGTGATAATGGCAGCAGGGGTACACACAACTGCATTTGCAAAGGATTATCAGGGAGCCGACGGATGGCAGGTTAATTTCACCGGCGGCAAGATGGAAAGTAATTTTAAAAGCTCCGATGTGACTGACGAGCTGGCAAATATCCAGCCGGGTGACAGCATCGAGCTCAAGGTTCAGCTTAAGAACTCCGACAGTACGGATACCGACTGGTACATGACCAATGAAGTGATCCAGACGCTGGAGGATGCACAGTCTTCCGCAGAAGGTGGTGCTTATGAATACAAGCTGACATATGTTGGAAGTAATAATGCCGAAAAGGTACTCTATGACAGTACAACTGTCGGAGGGGAAGGCGCTTCCAAAGCAGGAGAAGGTCTGAAGCAGATCGATAGCTCAACCCAAGAATATTTCTACCTCGGAAGACTTGCTTCCCATAATACCGGAACGGTACACCTTACCGTCGGTGTTGAAGGTGAGACACAGGGCAACGGTTATCAGCTCACACTCGCAAAGCTCCGCATGAACTTTGCAGTAGAAAAGGTTTCAGCCGGCAAAACCATCACCAAGAATAAGATTGTTAAGACAACCAAGACCGTTAAAACCGGTGATACCGCAAGAGTTCTTCTCTTCTGTGCGCTTGCACTCATCAGTGGACTGATCCTTCTTGCATATGGTATCTACACACTCAATAAGAACACAAAAAGACGCAGACAGAAAGGAGAGTAAGCAGATGAAAAAATGGAAAAGATTACTGGTTTCTCTTCTGACTGTATCCATGACACTCGGTGCATCCACAATGAGCGTTATGGCAGATGATACTACACCGTATACCTACAAGGTAACATTATCCGCAGGTAACAAAGGAACAATTAACGGACAGAACAAGATCGAGCAGACAAACATTGCTTCCGGTTCTACCGTTACTTTCAATCTGAATGACATCCAGGTAACAGACGACAAGTATTATGTCAAAGGAATCCGTCTCAGCGGACGTGACAATAACGAAACACTTGCGGCTCCTTCCTTTACCGTTGATAAAGATGCCGACTATGTAGTCGCTTACGGAATCAAAGGCAATATGGTTGCCTATACCGTAAATTATCAGGATGCATCTGGTAAATCACTGGCAGAAAGTCAGACATTCTATGGCAATATCGGTGATAAACCGGTAGTTGCTTACCGTTATATTGAAAATTATATTCCAGATGCTCTTGCACTTACCAAGACTTTGAGTGATAATGAATCTGAGAATGTATTTACGTTTACCTACACACCGGGAGCTACAGACCGTATCGTTGAGACAACAACTACCGTCACAACAACAGTTCCTGGAACCGCAACTCCTGCCGGTGCAGCAGGTACAACCGGATCTGCCGGTACAACAGGTGCAGCCGCCGGTACTGGTACAGGTACTACAGCGGGTGGTACTGCAGCAGGTGGTACTACAGCAGGTGGCACTACAGCGGGTGGTACTACAACAGGCGGTACTGCCGGTGGTACAACGAATGCAGACAATTCTCAGGATACGACAGCTAAAGATAAAGATACTGCAACATCTGAGGATGAACAGACACCAAAGTCTCTGGTAGATCTGGATGATGAAGACACTCCAAAAGGAAATATCGATGCGAAAGACAAGACGAGCAAAACTCCGATCGCAGCAGGGATCGGCATTATCGTTGTTGCGGTAGCAGCTCTCGCAGGACTGATCGTATTCTTGAAAAAACGTGCAAAATAAAAAAAGCGCGGCACTAAAGGAGAAGTCTTTTTTGAAGAGAACGAAGAAAAAGAAAAGCCCAGTGGCTGCATTTTGCAGTGCACTGGGCACTGTTTTACTGACAGTACTGATTCTTGCCTGTATTCCGCTGACGCTTCCGAAAGCTTTTGGTTTTCAGATGTACACCGTGATCAGTGGGAGCATGGAACCGGCGATCCCGACGGGAAGCCTGGTCTATGTCCGGTATGAAGAACCAGACACGATCGTCAAAGATGATGTCATTGCTTTTTACAGCAACAATGCAGACGGCTCGATCATCACCCACCGTGTAGTATCCAACAGCCCGGCGATGGGACAGTTTATCACCAAAGGGGATGCCAATGAGGAAAAAGATATGAATCCGATCCCTTACAACAACTACAGCGGAAAAGTAAAGCTTTCTGTTCCGGTTGTCGGCGGTATCGCACAGGCTGCAACCGGCACTGCCGGAAAGATTGCCGCTACATCTATGATCGGTCTTGCTGTGATTCTTGAAATCGTTGCTGCCATGCTTGACAGACGCGATGACGAAGACGAATAAGAGAGAACGTTTTTCATTTTAACTTGCTAAAGTGTAAAACATTTGCTAAAATAATATCAGATTGTATTGTCAGAAGAAGATGGGGGAATTTCACAATTCTCCCATTTGTCATATATTGAAAAGAATGGAGAGGTGAATGGATTGTTATCCAACCAGATTTTACAGAGAACAATCAATGAAATAGGGGATATCATCGAGTGTAACTGTTCCATCTGGAACACAGACGGAGTGATGCTTGCAGCTGTAGGTAAGGAAAAGCCTGCAGTGAAAAAAGCTGTCTGCTCATTTTTAAAAGAGCTGGAGGTTACCGGCGTATCGGAGGAGCACTTGGATGAATGCTATGGTCTGTTCCCGGTTTATGATGATGATGAACTGACTTATATTTTCGTGATCGAGCACAACAATGAGATTGATGTGCATACCAGCGGACGCTTAAGTGTCTGCCAGCTGGAGAGCCTTTTAAGATCCGGAAGCGAACGTCTTGACCGTAACCGTTTTATCCAGAACCTGCTCCTGGATAACCTGCTTCTCGTAGATATCTACAACCAGGCGAAAAAGCTTGGTATCACAGTGGAGCAGCGCAGAGTCGTCTATCTGATCGAACCGAAGAATCCGGATGACACGATCGTCCTGGATATGATCCGTGGGATTTATTCCTCGGGAACCGGCGATTTTGTTACTGCCGTAGATGAGGGACATATTATTCTGATCAAGTCCCTTGACAGTACGGATGATTATGATACGATCCGTTCGACTGCCGATATGCTGGTGAATGCGATCAACACCGAAGCTATGGTCAATGTCCGGCTTTCCTTCGGAACCATCATTCCCGAACTCAAAGAGGTCTCACAGTCTTACAAAGAAGCTGGCATGGCTCTGGATGTGGGACGTATCTTCTATCCGGAACGCAATATTTTATCCTACCGCGAACTCGGTATCGGACGGTTGATCCACCAGCTTCCCGTTTCCTTATGCGAGATGTTCCTGGAAGAAGTATTTGCCGGAAATACCGTTGATCAGTTTGACGAAGAAACCTTATCCACAGTTGATAAATTTTTTGAAAACAGCCTGAATATTTCGGAGACAGCGAGACAGCTTTTCGTCCACCGGAATACGCTCGTCTACCGGCTGGAGAAGATCCAGAAGCAGACCGGGCTGGATGTCAGAGTCTTTGAGGACGCCCTGACATTTAAGATCGCTCTGATGGTCGCAGACCACATGAAATTTATAGAAAACAGAAAATAGGAGGACATGATATGGTGAAATTATACGAAGGCGGTGCCTATCTTTTACACGGTACTGAGGTAATTGCAGATGCACCCGATGCACTTGCTGCCGTAAAAAGCAAGACAGGGATTGAGACAACAAAAGAAGCTGCTGCAAAAGAGACAATGGCTTATGGGATCTTAAGTGCGCATAATACTTCCGGTAATATGCAGCAGCTTCAGATCAAATTTGACAAGCTGACTTCGCACGACATTACCTTTGTCGGAATCATCCAGACTGCAAGAGCATCCGGACTGGAGAAATTCCCGATCCCTTATGTTCTGACCAACTGCCATAACTCTCTGTGTGCAGTCGGCGGTACGATCAATGAAGATGACCACATGTTTGGACTGACCTGTGCGAAGAAGTACGGCGGTGTCTATGTTCCGCCTCATCAGGCCGTTATCCACCAGTTTGCCCGTGAAATGCTCGCAGGCGGCGGCAAGATGATCCTTGGTTCTGACAGCCACACCCGTTATGGTGCACTCGGTACCATGGCAATGGGAGAGGGCGGACCGGAACTTGTAAAACAGCTTCTGAATAAGACTTATGATATCAAGATGCCTGGCGTTGTCGGAATCTATCTGGACGGCGAACCGGTGAAAGGTGTCGGACCGCAGGACGTTGCCCTTGCGATCATCGGCGCAACCTTCGGCAATGGCTATGTCAATAACAAGGTCATGGAATTTGTCGGACCTGGCGTTGGCAAATTAAGTGCAGACTTCCGTATCGGAATCGATGTTATGACGACAGAGACAACCTGCCTCTCTTCTATCTGGAGAACCGATGACAAGATCAAAGAGTTCTACGATATCCACGGAAGAAGTGATGACTTCAGGGAACTGGAACCTGGCGCAGTCGCTTACTATGACGGTCTTGTATACGTCAATTTGAGCGAGATCAAGCCTATGATCGCCATGCCGTTCCATCCGTCCAATGTCTACACCATCGAGGATGTCAATGCCAACCTTGCAGATGTTCTCCACGATGTAGAGCAGCGCGCGCTGGTAAGCCTGGACGGTGCTGTGGATTACTCTCTTCAGGACAAGATCGTAAATGGTAAGCTTTATGTCGATCAGGGTATCATCGCAGGCTGTGCCGGCGGCGGTTTTGAAAATATCTGTGCTGCCGCAGACATCATCCGTGGCAAATACATCGGATCAGATGAATTTACCTTCAGTGTTTACCCGGCAAGTACACCGATCTACATGGAGCTTGTGAAAAATGGTGCGGTTGCTGACCTGATGGAAGCCGGTACGATCGTGAAGACAGCCTTCTGCGGACCGTGCTTCGGTGCAGGGGATACCCCGGCAAACAATGCATTTTCCATCCGTCACTCTACCCGTAACTTCCCGAACCGTGAAGGAAGCAAGCTGCAGAGTGGACAGATCGCATCTGTTGCCCTTATGGATGCACGTTCCATTGCCGCAACTGCTGCGAACAAAGGTTTCCTTACTCCGGCAACAGATTTTGATATTGAATACAAGAACCCGACCTACCACTTTGATTCCAGAATTTACGCCAACCGTGTATTTGACAGCCATGGCGTTGCTGATCCTTCGGTTGAGATCAAATTCGGACCGAACATCAAAGACTGGCCGGCAATGAGCGCTCTTCCTGAGAATCTGATTCTGAAGGTCGTATCTGAGATCCACGATCCGGTTACAACGACAGACGAACTGATCCCGTCCGGCGAGACTTCTTCTTATCGTTCCAACCCGCTTGGACTTGCTGAATTTGCACTTTCCAGAAAGGATCCTGCCTATGTAGGACGCGCGAAAGAGGTCCAGAAAGCCCAGAAAGCGATTGAAGCAGGTACTTGTCCACTGGATGTACTGGATGAATTAAAACCGGTGATGGCAGCAATCCAGAAGTCTTATCCGGAAGTCGGCAAAGGAAATATCGGTGTCGGAAGTACCATTTTCGCGGTCAAACCTGGTGATGGTTCTGCCCGTGAGCAGGCTGCTTCCTGCCAGAAGGTCCTCGGCGGCTGGGCGAATATCGCGAATGAGTACGCAACCAAACGTTACCGCTCGAACCTGATCAACTGGGGCATGCTTCCGTTTATTACCGAAGAGGAACACACAAAGCTTTCTTTCAGGAACGGTGACTATCTCTTCGTGCCGGATATCCGCAAAGCAGTAGAAGATAAAGTTTCCACGATCAAGGCTTATGTCGTAGGCGATGATCTGAAGGAGATCGATCTGAAGCTCGGTGATCTGACGGATGCAGAACGTGAGATCATCCTCAAAGGATGTCTGATCAATTATTACAGAGGTTAATTTTTCTCAGACAATAATATGATTTCAAAGGGACGGAAATTTTTCTGTCCCTTTTTGCAACACTTCCGACTTTTTTATACTCTTATATACAAAGAACCTGTTATGAGAGGAGGGACCTTATGATCGATGCAATTGCATTTAAAGAATTATATAAGACGGTTTATCAGGATCTGTATCGTTTTGCGCTCTGCATGATGCATCATCCGCAGGATGCAGAAGACGCCGTCAGTGAAGCCGTTCTTTCCGCCTATGAGAACATACATAAATTACGCAAAGAAGAAGCATTCCGTTCCTGGATCTTTCAGATTCTGGCAAATGTGTGCCGCCGGAAGTTAAAGAGCCGTGAACGGACCGAGACCGAGCTGAAAGAAGATCATGCTTCTGCCACATACTGTGACGGACTCCGCACAGATGTCGAACGTGCTTTTCTTATTCTCGATGAAGACGATCAGCTGATCATCGGCTTATCCGTCTATGGCGGTTACAACAGTAAAGAGATCGGAAAAATGCTAAAAATGAACCCGAATACAGTCCGCTCCCGCAGAAAGCGTGCCCTCGAAAAGATGAGCTGGCTTCTGAAAGAGTAGGATAAAAGAGTAATAGGAGGTGTTTCATATGACAGATCACGAAAAAGAAATACTGGATAAAATAAAACAATCTACGGAAAAAACTCCTGTTCCGGAAAGCCTTGCACCGGATCAGATTATGAAAATGCTGGAAGAGCATAACAGCACTCAGGCTTCCGGACATATCCAGAAAAAGCATGGATTTTCCCGCGGCCACCGGATGCGCGGAGGACTTATCGCTGCCGCACTGGTACTGGTTGTCGGCATTGGCGCCCACATCTGCCAGCAGAATCTTTCTTCAGACTCAGCCACTTCTTCCACAAAAGGCAGTTCTTCAATCGATACATCCTCCGGTAAGCTTGCCTCTTCCGATACTTTAGAGACGGCAACCGATTATGATGAAGTCTACACATACCTGCAATCTTATCAGGATGAGTTGGATTCTTCATCTGTTACCGGTTCAACCGACAACGGAATTGTTATGTATTCAACTGAAACAGCCGACAGTGGTGCACGCACCGATAGTTCCAGCTCCTCTTCGGATTCTTCAACAGCCTCTGCACGTGCTGTGGATACTTCATTTTCCGATACCAACGTCCGCACAGAGGGCGTCGGTGAAGCAGACATTGTAAAAACGGATGGAAGTTATCTTTATACACTGAAAGCAAACTCACAGGAAATTTCCATTGTAGATATCCGGTCTGATCAGATGAAGGTTGTTTCCTGTATTTCGCTGAATGAGAATTTTCAGGCATCCGAATTTTACCTGAGTGACCAGAAGCTTTTTGTCCTTGGCAACATGCAGAACACGCAGGTTGATTCTGACAGTAAAACCTTGTACCGCGGCAGCTGTACCCGTATCCAGACTTATGATCTGGCAGATATCAACAATCCGAAATCCATCGGAACCGTGGATCAGAGTGGTTACTACCGCACTTCACGTTTTAAAGACGGATATCTGTATGTATTCAGCGACTATTATATTTACGATACGATCACCAAGAAAGATTATCCTTCCTATGTTCCGCTTGTTGGTGACAATCTTCTGAAGCAGTCGGATATCTATCTCCCGACGAACCATGCAGCAGACCAGTACCTTGTTGTCAGCTCCGTTTCCGCTTCCAGTCCGGATAAGGCAGCAGACCAGAAAGCAGTCATGTCTGAGAATGGTGAAGTCTATGTGAGTGAGAACAACATTTATATTTACGAATATACGAACAGCAGTATCCTCGCAGATAATCTTGCGGCAAAGAATCAGACGATCCTCCGCAAGCTGTCTTACAATAAAGGAAAACTTTCCGGCTCTGCCCAGGGCAAAGTAAAAGGATATCTGAACGATTCCTTCAGCATTGATGAGTATGACAATACGCTGCGACTGGTGACAACGGTTACGCACAATGCCGGAAACTCTTCACAGTCCAATGCAGTCTATGTGCTGGATGCAGATTTGAAAACAATCGGTAAAATCGAAGATCTTGCCAAAGATGAACAGGTCTATTCCGCAAGATTTTTGGGCGATACCGGTTACTTTGTAACTTATGAACAGACAGATCCTTTATTTTCCGTAGACTTTTCCGATCCGGAGAATCCGAAGATCCTTGGCAAGCTGAAAATTCCCGGCTTTTCGGAATACCTGCATTTTTACAGTGATAATCTGCTTCTTGGCATCGGTATGGATACCGATGAAAATGGAGTCACAAACGGGGTAAAAGTCTCCATGTTTGATATCAGTGATCCTTCGGATGTGAAGGAAGTCAGCAAGTACACACTGGATCAGTACTATTACTCGGATGTCTTTTCTGACTACCGTGCAGCACTGGTTGATCCGGAAAAGAATCTGATCGGCTTTCCGCTTTCCGGATCTGCCAACCAGTATGTGATCCTTTCTTACGATAAAGATCAGGGCTTCCAGGTACAGATGCAAGAGGAAGTCAACGGTAATTCTTATCTTGGAACCCGCGGTGTATATGCAAACGACAAGTTCTATGTGATCAATGGAAATGCAATTGAAGCATACCGGATGGGAGACTATGTGAAGATAGATGATCTGCTGCTGTAGCGCAGATTTGCAGCCGGAGCTGCCGCTCCGCATACTTTGTACACCATCCCACCTCATTGTATACACAAAAACAGGTGTCCACATGGATATATCACTAAGATATACTTACGTGGACACCTGTTTTCTATTTTCATTTACCTGTTATTCCACACCGTTAAAGCAGTAGGTACATACCTGGCATGCATCAATCCCGATTGATTTGATCAGATCATCCAGTCTGTGATAACGAAGTGAAGTGAAATTCTGTCTCTTGCGGATTTCCTCCAGCATTGCTGCATACCGGTCACTGTTCGGATCTGCATATTCACCCAGTACATTGACATCATTGTCGCCTTCCCACTCACGGATGATCCTTCTTGTGATCAGATCCAGGTCTGATTTGGAACGGGAGAAGTTCAAATATTTGCATCCGTACAAAAGCGGTGGACATGCCGGGCGGACATGCACTTCTTTTGCGCCACTCTGATACAGGAACTCTGTCGTCTCACGGAGCTGTGTGCCACGCACGATAGAATCATCGATCAGCAGCAGGCTCCTGTCTTCGATAAGACTATGTACCGGGATCAGTTTCATTCTGGCGATCAGATTACGCTGACTCTGTGTTGTCGGCATGAAGGATCTTGGCCAGGTCGGAGTATATTTGATAAATGGTCTTGCATACGGAATACCTGATTCATTTGCATAGCCTATCGCATGAGCGATACCCGAGTCAGGAACTCCTGCAACAATATCCACGTCGATCGAATGGTCATCTCTCTGTGCTAAAAGCTTTCCACAGTTGTAACGCATCTCTTCTACACCAACCCCTTCATAAGAAGAAGTAGGATATCCATAGTATACCCACAGGAATGAACAGATTCTCATCTTTTCACATGCAGGACTTACAGTCTCCACAGATTCCGGTGTCACGTAGACGATTTCCCCAGGTCCCAGCTCTTTATAATCGGTGTATCCAAGGTTGATATATGCAAAGCTTTCAAAGGAAACGCAGTATGCATTCTCTTTCTTTCCGATCACAACCGGTGTACGTCCGAGAAGGTCTCTGGCTGCATAAATTCCATTCTCTGTCAGAAGCAGAAGCGTCATCGAGCCTTCAACTACTGACTGCACATAACGGATTCCCTCAACAAACGAATCCTTTTTACAGATCAATGCCGCAACCAGCTCTGTAGAATTGATCTGTCCATTGGTCATAGACTGAAAATGTGTATGTCCATTTTCATAAAGATTCCGGATCAGCTGATCCGCATTATTGATCTTACCTACTGTCGTAATTCCAAAGCACCCCATATGCGACTGGATCAGAATTGGCTGTGGATCATAATCTGAAATACATCCAATTCCAATATTTCCATTCATTGTATCAACATCTTTTTCAAATTTTGTACGGAACGGCGAATTTTCAATATTATGAATCGCTCTCTTCCAGCCATCACTTCCGTAAGTAGCCATACCTCCGCGGCGGGTTCCAAGATGCGAATGATAATCTGTTCCATAAAAAAGATCCAGATTACATGCTTCTTTTGATGCAACGCCAAAAAATCCTCCCATATCTATAGGTCTCCTTTCTTTATCCCAATGCCATAGCCTGTATTTTTCATCTATTTTTTAGTGTATCATGCATTTATGGACGGAAACAATAGCAAAACCCCGAATATATTGCAAATGGCTATAACTATTTCTAATCGTATTTATAATTGTTTGAATTTTCTGATATATATATTACAATTTCAATTCTTTCTAATTTTAACAAAATTATTTTAAAATTATATTGACAAATAAGTATTTGGGTGTTATTATTAAATCAATCCAAAAGAAAAGAAGTTCCTGACGAGAAAGGGAATTTCAAAAAGATATTTTTTTAATCTGTTACATAGTTTCATATATACTCGCCAAGAGTATAAGATGAAAAACCGGATCAGAAAAGGGTAACAAGAATAATTGTTATTTGAAGGTTAGAAAGTTTTAAAAAAGCAACTATACATTTTGGTTATGAGCGTTTTGTAAGTGGAGTGTATAGAGAACAATTTTTAAAATTGATAATTTATAATAATAAGAGAAAATTGATATCTGACTTCTGAACAGAAAAAAGTATAAGAGAAAAAGAATATCCGGATAAAAATTTTGGAACGAGAACGAAAGGAAGGAGGCTTTGACCGTTGGATATTTCATCATCTAAAACTCAATATGTTAATGGTATGGCAAATGTAAATTCCTGTGAGATGAGCCTTAACCATAGATTATAATCCGGTAAGAGAAAAGTTAATGATAAAAAAGGTCGGAGTAGTAGATAAACCGGAAGCGATTATAAGATATAAAAAGATTCAGCATTTGTTGACATATTGAAGTAAATACCACAGTAATTCAAGATCAGAAAATGTGTAAAGAAACATTCATTGATAAGTAAATTTAACAGTGACGAGAAAGCTGATAAATACCAAAATTGGATTACCTGATTATATAAAATAACGAACGATCAGAATTGATCAAAATCGATTCATATGATTTCATTTTTATAAATTTTATAAAATCTGAATATCATATGAAATGCTCAAAGAACTTACAGGAATAAGAATTACTTAATTCCTCCGATATAAAAATAAAAATTACAATTGAATATTCCGAGACAGCCATTCAAAAGATGGCTGTCTCCTTTTTTTCTGTTACCAGCTCCCAATTTGTGAATTTTTTGTAATATTTTTTTAACATTTCTGAAAAATATCAGCCGTAATTTTTGACATTGACAACGCTCTATGATACACTTAGTAAGTAAAATTATAAGACTTTTGTTTTCCGTTTCTGGTACAAAAGTCAGACTTACTGAGGAAAAGTAAAATAATTAATAATAATCATATGAGGTGAGAAACGTTGGATAAATATGAATATCGCGCAAAGACAGAGCAGATGCTTGCGTATGCCGAACAGAAGTCTTACCAGAAAGCGATGTCGATTGCAGATACGATCGACTGGCGTAAAGTAAAAAATACCGCCATGCTCTCTACCGTAAGCGAAATCTATGAAAATGCAGGGGAACTTGGTAAAGCACGTGATACCTTATTTATTGCGTATGATAAAGCACCTTCCAGCAGAAAGGTTGTATACCGCCTGGGAATTATTTCTCTGAAGCTGGGACATTTCGATGAAGCAGCTGATTGCTACGAAGAATTTGTCAAGCTTGCTCCGAAAGATCCAAACCAGTACATTCTCCGGTATAAGATCTTAAAAGCACAGAAAGCGCCAGTCAAAGAACAGATTGAAGCTCTTGAAGATTTCAAGCATTCTGAATACGTTGAAAAATGGGCATATGAACTTGCCAGATTATACGCTGAAGCCGGTATGACTTCCGAATGTCTTGATGAATGTGATGATCTGATTCTCTGGTTCAGCGAAGGTACTTATGTATACCAGGCAATGGAACTTAAAATGAAATACAAACCGCTGACTCCACTTCAGCAGGAAAAATACGATCATCGAAATGATGGTATCGGCCGTAAGGATTCTTCCAAGAGAAAACCTTCCTTCCGAAAATCCAAAGAACGTCCGGCACCGAATCCACGAATTGCAGATAAGGTCCGCAAAGATGTACATGTCACAGACAGTATTGATCTTCCGGATCTTCCAGAGCCAATGGCCCGGACACATGCTTCCGAACCAGAAGCTGAGTCACAGCCAAAAACCCGGATTCGAAGCACTTCCGATATTTCCACAACCATTTCCGGTGCTTCCCTTTCAGATGCCCTGAAAGCCGGTGTTGCCGTTGCAAGTGGTGCAGTTGCTCCTGAATCTGCTTCAGACGATTCACAGATGACCGGTAAGATGAAGATTGAAGAAATTCTTGCCAACTGGGAAGCAACTCAGCGTGAAAATGCAAAGATTCTTGAAAAGAGCCAGGAGGAAGCTGAGAAAGAAAAAGCCCTGCGCGAGAAGAAGAAAGAAGAAGAAGAGGAAGTTCTTGGAGCTACAAAACCAATCCTTTCTGATGATATCCGCAAACTGATGGAACAGCTTGAAAATGGTGAAGAGCCTGAAATCACCGATGAAGATGCTGAAGATTTCGTTGATGATGAAGAGGATGAAGCGACTGAAAGCCCGGAAGATTCATCCAAAGAAGCTTCAGACACTGACGAGGAAGAGCCGGAAGAAAATGATTTTGAAGAAATCGTTGACTCCGAAGAAGATGATGAATCGGATGCGGTTTACGATGAAGAAGCTGAATACGAGGATGAGGATGATTCCGAGTATGATGACGACGAGGAATACGAGGATGAAGACGATTCCGAGTATGACGACGACGAGGAATACGAGGATGAAGATGATTCCGAGTATGACGACGACGAGGAATACGAAGATGAGGATGATTCCGAGTATGATGACGAAGAAGAATACGAAGATGAAGACGATTCCGAGTATGACGACGACGAAGAATACGAAGATGAAGATGATTCCGAGTATGACGACGACGAGGAATACGAAGATGAAGATGATTCCGAGTATGACGATGAGGAAGAATATGAGGATGAAGACGAAGATGACTACCAGATCGATGATGAATTAGATGAAGATCATAAAGAGGATTTTGATTTTGAAAAAGAATCTGCTCTCGATATCGATGATCATGATTCTGACGAAGATGATGGTGATTTTGCAGACCTTGATTCCTTTGAAGATGAAGAAGAATTAGATAGCGGTGATGATTATCTTGATCTTGAATTTGACGAGAAACCAGCTCCTGAGCCAAAGAAAGAAACTTCAAAATCAGAGCCAACTCCGGATATTGACGAAGTTCTTGAAATCGAAGAACCGTCAGAAGATGAAATCACCGAACGCATGGGTAAATTCGATACCGGATTCGTTGTACAGGGTCGTTACGATCTGAGTGCAACAAGTGAGATCGGACTGAAGCTTGGACTTACTGAAGAGCAGAAGCAGCTGTTCTCTTACTTTGTACCGATCCGTGGTGTCAGTGAACAGCTTGTTGAAATCCTTGATAACGACAAACGTTGCCGTAACCGTTATGGAACTTCCCGCACAGGCAACATCCTGATCCTTGGCCGCAAGGGAAGCGGAAAAACAGTCCTCGCAGTTGATATTGTAAAAGCAATCCAGAAACAGCGCAGACTCAAACAGGGTAAAGTTGCAATCGTAACCGGTGATTCTCTGAACAAAAAGGACATCGGAAGTATCATCGATAAGCTGAACGGTGGCGCACTGATCATCGAAAAAGCTTCCAAGATGAATGACAGAACCATCCGTGAACTGAATGATATGATGGATGAACAGACCGGCGAACTTCTCTTCCTTCTGGAAGACCAGAAGAAACCGCTGGAAAGAATGTTTGCATCCCATCGCGAATTCAAACGTAAATTTACTTCCAGACTGGAGCTTCCGGTATTCATCAATGATGAACTGGTTACATTCGGTCAGACCTATGCTAAGGAAAACGGATACCGTATCGATGAAATGGGAATCCTTGCATTATACAGCCGGATCGATATGATGCAGAGAGAAGATCATGCGGTTACTGTTGCAGAAGTAAAAGAGATCATGGATGAAGCAATTTCACATTCCCAGAAAGCAAATGTAAAACATCTTGTGAAACGGGTATTTGGAAGAAGCACTGATAATTCAGACCACATCATCCTGAAAGAAGATGATTTTAAATCATAAGATTTCTACAAAGAACGCGCTTCCGGCGCGTTCTTTTGTATATGCAGACCAAACCGATAACTATAAACAAAGAGTTTTAGACATCTTACATAAGAAGTGTATAAGTTGTCCAAAACTCTTTCTTTTTATCGCTATTTCTAGTATAATATTCCTAAATATCTTTGATAGAAGGTGAATGGGATGGCAGTAAAAAAAACAACAGCACAACAGACCAACACGACCCACAAGACGGCCGTAAAAAAATCTACTGTAAAAAAACCGGCAGCTGCTAAAACTGCTGCTAAAAAGTCTACAGCTAAAAAGTCTGTAAAAACTGTAACAAAAGATAAACCCGCTGATTACAGAATCGGCGAATTAGATCAATATTTATTCGGACAGGGAACCCATTATGAAATCTATAAAAAAATGGGTGCACATTTTGTAAAAGATGGCAAAAAATCCGGCGTATATTTCGCAGTATGGGCTCCACATGCCAGATCAGTTTCCGTAATCGGTGAATTCAACGGCTGGAGTGAAGATGCAAACGTTATGAAGCGTCAGGAACCACTTGGAATCTATACCGCATTTGTTCCGGAAGCACAGCTCGGACAGCTTTACAAGTACTGTATCGAGACACAGACCGGAGATAAGCTTTACAAAGCTGATCCATTTGCGAACAGTGCAGAGTTGAGACCGGGAACTGCCTCAAGGATTGCTGATATCTCCCATTTAAAATGGAGTGACAGTGTCTGGATGAAGCACCGGGCAGAATGGGATTTCCATTCCTCACCGATTTCCATTTATGAAGCACATATCGGTTCCTGGATGCGCCATCCGGGACGTGAAGATGAGGGGTTCTACAGCTACCGTGAATTTGCGCATGCAGCTACAGACTACATAAAAAAGATGGGGTATACTCATATCGAATTGATGGGAATTTCAGAATACCCATTTGACGGCTCCTGGGGATATCAGGTGACCGGATATTATGCTCCGACCTCCCGTTATGGTACGCCGGAAGATTTCGCATATATGATCAATTATTTCCATAAGAATAAGATTGGCGTAATCCTTGACTGGGTACCGGCACATTTTCCACGCGATGCACACGGACTCGCTGATTTTGACGGCACAGCTACCTTTGAATATGCAGATCCTAAGAAAGGGGAACATCCGGACTGGGGAACCAAGATCTTCGATTATGGTAAAGCAGAAGTTAAGAACTTCCTGATTGCCAACGCACTGTTCTGGATCGAACATTATCACATCGATGGTCTCCGCGTAGATGCTGTTGCTTCCATGCTGTATCTTGATTACGGTAAAGAAGACGGTCAGTGGATCGCCAACAAATACGGCAGCAATGAGAATCTGGAAGCAATCGAATTTTTCAAGCATCTGAATTCCGTTACTACCGGACGTAACCCTGGCGCACTGATGATCGCAGAAGAATCCACTGCATGGCCAAAAGTAACGGGCAAACCGGAAGATGATGGTCTTGGATTCAGCCTGAAGTGGAACATGGGATGGATGCATGACTTTACCGAATACATGAAGCTGGATCCATATTTCCGCAAAGGCGACCACTACGGTATGACATTTGCCTTAACCTATGCATACAGCGAGAATTATATTCTTGTATTATCACATGATGAAGTGGTACATCTAAAATGTTCTATGCTCAATAAGATGCCTGGTCTTGGATTTGAGAAATTCGCCAACCTGAAAGTCGGATATGCTTTCATGATGGGACATCCTGGCAAGAAGCTTCTTTTCATGGGACAGGATTTCGGACAGCTCCGTGAATGGAGCGAGGCCAGAGAACTTGACTGGTATCTCCTGGCAGAGCCGGAGCATCAGGCACTCCAGAATTTCTACCGTGACCTGCTGCATCTTTACACACATAACAAAGCCATGTATGAACAGGATACCTGCATGGAAGGCTTTGAGTGGGTCAATGCAGATGACAGCTCACGAAGTATTTACAGCTTCATCCGTCATTCAAAGGGCGCAAAAAAGAACCTTTTATTCGTATGTAACTTCACACCGATCGAACGACCGGAGTACCGTGTCGGCGTACCACGCGGCAAACAGTACCGCCTGGTACTAAACAGTGATGAATTGCAGTATGGCGGAAGCGGAAAAGCCCGCCCGGCAGTATATAAAGCAAAGAAACAGGAATGTGATGGAAGACCATATTCATTTGGTTACGATCTTCCGCCATACGGTGTTGCTGTATTCGAATTTTAACATAGCAAGTCAATGCAATCTGCGCAAAATATTCATCATACGAATAATTGATTCCACCAATTATTTTCTTAACATTTCCCGGATTCGTTCTTCCAGAGTTTCTTCTGGAAGAACTCCGGTTGTATATCCACAGATTTTTCCATCTCTGTACACCACAAACGTCGGTACGATCTCAATGCCTATATACTCTGCAATCTCTTTCGATATATCAATATCAATCTTATAAAAAATCCATTTTCCCTGATACCGGCTGGCAATCCTTTCCACAACAGGATACATCATTCCGCACTTTGGACACCATGATGCGTAAAACTCCACAATTACCGGCATCCTCTGCTTTCCGACTGTATTTTCATAATCCTTCGTGATCAATGCGATACCCATACACTTTCCTCATTTCTGCCATCTCAGGCTATGTAAAAAGGACTGGATTTAGTGGCATCCGCATTTCGGGTTTAAGATTTTATAGACTTCCTGAAAAGAATTTCTGAAACAGATCAGCTTTTTATTAAATCTTGGATTCTTATAGCAAAACCCCCGCATACAATTCTGAAAATGATGCTTTTTCCGCATATCGGTTCCTTCCTGATTTCCTCTTTCTACAATATATGCAAAAAGACAGCCGATGTGCGGATTGCTCCGTATCTGCTGTCTCTTATATTGCCAGGAATCATCTTACGCACTCAGCGCCTTTATGATCTGCCTGTTGCATTTTATTCAATTGTCTTACTGGCGCATTGCGATCAGTTTATGGATCGGATGTCCCTGCCCGGAAAATTTCTCCTCGTACTCAGTCATAACATTCCCTCTGCTGAGTGTCGGATCATTGTGAAGATCATAGGTCTTCGCCAGAAGTACCCAGCCTGCCAACTCCACCTGCTCCAGTGAAAAGTCAAACAGCTCTCTGTTGTCTGTCTTAAATTCAACGACTCCGTCAAAGGCAAGGATCTTGTCATACCGCTCAAAAAACTGCTTGGAAGTAAGTCTGCGCTTTGCATGACGTGCTTTCGGCCACGGATCTGAAAAATTCAGATAAATCTTGTCAATCTCTCCGACAGCAAAAACCTCCGGCAGATTTGTCGCATCCATACAGATAAAACGAATATTGTTGACATCCTTGTATTCCTCGTCATTGTCAAAGCGTTCCAGCGCCCGAAGCAGTACGCTTGAATAACGTTCGATACCGATATAGTTGATGGATGGATTCTCCTTTGCAAGCGTCAGAAGAAACTGTCCTTTTCCCATCCCGATCTCAATATGGATCGGATTCTCCGGATTCTGAAAAGTCTCTTTCCAGGTGCCGCGATATCTGGTCTCATTTTTAATTACAAGGGGATGAGCTGTCAGATAAGCATCTGCTCCCGGTACATTTCTTAACCTCATATATCTTTCTCTTCCTTTAGTGAAAATATGTATAACCTTATTTATTTTATACTATTCTGAAATATTTGAAAACCCAAAAATACATTTTATAAGTTTTGTACAGAATATTCTTATGATATTCTCTTATTTTTTAGTAAAATTTTCTAATTTAAAGTAGTAGAATATGTATGCATTATTAAAAATGTATAAATAATTTTTAAGAAAGGAGTCGGACAATGGATCATATTGTTAAAAAGCTCTCCGAAATCGAACACGCAGCCGAAGCTGTTGTGGAACACGCGGAACTGGAGAAATCAGAACTGGAAGAACGCATTCAAAATGAACGCAATCAATTCGACAAACAACTTGAAGATCACACCCAAAAGGAGCTGAACGATATCCACAAAGGATTAAACCGTCAGATGGATGAGATTCTTGCAAGGCAGAACCGCAAGAACCAGACAGCGATCGAAGAACTTAAAAAAGATTTTGAAGAGAAGCATACGGCATATGCCGAGAAAATTGTCAGACGTATCATAGAGGGATAGCATATGGGAAATTTACTTGCATACAGTGGCATCGTAACAAAAGTACGCGCCATGCAGGCGAAACTGCTCACTGATGAAGATTTCCAGAACATCGCCGCATTTCATACAGTAACCGAAGTTGCTGCTTATCTCAAAGAACATCCCGGATATCGGAATGTCCTTGCAGATATGGACGAGAACCGTCTTCACCGCGGTGAGATCGAGAAGCTTCTTGTGCAGTCACTTTACAGTGATTATACACGCCTGTACCGTTTTTCCGGAATGGATCAGAAAAAATTCCTGGAGCTTTATCTGAAGCGCTACGAGATGAATCTGATCAACTATTGTCTGCGTATTGTATTCAACCACTATCAGAAGCCTTTTGATCTGGATCATAAGAAAATATTCTTCGACAAATATTCGGATCTCTCCATCGATAAACTGATCACTTCGGGGAATATCGGTGAGCTGGTGGAAAATTTAAAGGGCACAGAATACTATGCGCCGTTAAAACGTCTGGAAAATGCGGAGAACCCTACCCTTTTTGATTACGATCTGGCACTGAATCTGTACTATTTTACAACCATGTGGAAGAAACGCAAAAAGATTCTGAAGCATAAGGAACTGGAAATTTTCACCAGAGATGCCGGAGCAAAGATCGACCTGCTGAACCTGCAGTGGATCTACCGTGCAAAAAAATATTACAACATGCTTCCGCCGGATATTTCCACACTGCTGATCCCGATACACTACCGGATTCATGTAGATCAGCTGAAGGATCTTGTAGAAGCACCGTCTGTCGATGAATTTTTAAAGCTGGTTACCAGAACGCCTTATCTGCGTCACACCGATACTCAGACACCAGCGTCCATCGAAACGATTTACAAAGACTGCCTGTACCGTCTCTACCTGGCAGACAGAAGAAGTAACCCTTATTCCATCGCAACCGTGAATACCTATCTTTTTCTGAAAGAGGAGGAGCTTGATAAGCTTACAACTGTGCTCGAATGTGTTCGCTACGGACTTCCTGCACGTGAGACATTAACTTATATAGGAGGAACAGCGAAATGATTGTTAAGATGAAGTTCCTGAGCATTACCGGACCACGCGCCGACATCGACCGCATGACAAACCGGTATCTTTCCAAATATGAGATGCAGCTTGAAAATGCACTCACGGAGCTCAAGACAGTAGATAATCTGATGCCATTTCTGGAAATGAACCCTTACCGTGATCCACTCGCAAAAGTGACACAGTTTCTGGGATATATGAAAGACATGCCAGCAGAGCCATCCTTTGATCAGAGCGAAGACGAGATCCTTGAGATGATTCGTTCTATCAATCATGACTACATGGATCTGCAGCAGCAAAAAGAAGAACTGAAAAAAAAGAGAGAGAATATCCAGGCACGTATGAAAGTCCTGGAACCTTTTACTTCTCTGGATTTTGACCTGCATGAGATCATGCAGTACAAATACATCCGCACAAGATTTGGAAAAATCAATGTGGATTATTATCACCGGCTGGAAAAAGCGCTTCTTGAAGACATTGATGCATTATTTCTGGAAGGCTCCAGAGATGCCTCTTATGTCTATGGCGTTTATTTTGTATCGGATGCTGATGCAGGAAAGGTCGATTCGATCATGCGGTCTCTCCACTTTGAAAAAGTCGATCTGCTGGAAGACTTTGGCGGAACCCCGCTGGAAGCTTACCGGAGCCTGGATAAAGAAGTCCAGAATCTGACCGATGAAATCCAGGCAGTGAAGGATAAACGTCAGGAGATGTTCCGCAAGAACGCTTCCAGACTACTCGGTGCAAGAATTCAGCTGGAACGTTTTTCCGATAACTTTGATATTCGGAAATTTGCGGCACGAACCGAGACAGACGAGCAGGAAGAATACTACATCCTCTGCGGCTGGATGTCCGAAGAAGATGCAAATGCATTTATCAAAGAGGCACAGGGAGATGACAAGGTTTATATCGTAGTAGAAGAGGACCGGGAACAGTATTTTGGAGAACCTCCTACCAAGCTTGAGAATCCAAAGCTTTTCAAACCATTTGAAATGTTCATCAAGATGTACGGACTTCCCAAGAGCGGTGAGATGGATCCGACCATTTTTGTAGGTATCATGTACAGCTTTATCTTCGGCGCCATGTTCGGGGATGTCGGTCAGGGGCTGCTGCTCTTTATCGGCGGTGCGATCCTGTATTTCACAAAGAAAATGAACCTTGCCGGAATCGTATCACTTGCCGGAATCTTCTCCACCTTCTTTGGATTTATGTTTGGAAGTGTGTTTGGATTTGAAGACATTATAGAAGCCAAATGGATCCGACCGATCAATCATATGACCACCTTACCGTTTATCGGAAAGCTGAATACTGTATTTATCGTATCGATTGCTTTTGGTATGGGAATCATCCTGATTTCTATGATCTTCCATATTATCAACGGCATCCGTGCCAAAGATACCGAAGCAACCTGGTTTGATGCAAACGGCGTGGCAGGGCTGATATTCTACGGGGCAGCAGTTACCTGCATCGTTCTTTTCATGACAGGTCACTCTCTGCCGGGTGGAATCGTTCTTGCAGTGATGTTCGGAGTACCGCTTCTTCTGATCGCACTGAAAGAGCCGCTGACGAACAAGATCAAAAAGAAAACCGAAAAAATGGAACAAAGCAAAGCAATGTTTGTCACCCAGGCATTCTTTGAATTATTTGAAACCCTGCTCAGCTATTTTTCAAATACGCTTTCCTTTATCCGTATCGGTGCATTCGCAGTCAGCCACGCTTCCATCATGGAGGTTGTACTGATGCTTGCCGGTGCCGAAAGCGGGCATATTAACTGGGTAGTGATCGTACTCGGCAACCTGTTTGTATGTGGATTCGAAGGACTGATCGTTGGAATCCAGGTTCTGAGACTTGTCTATTACGAGATGTTCAGCCGTTTCTACAAAGGCAGCGGCCGCGAATTTAAACCTTATACAGGTACTGCAAAAAATTAGTTTTTCATTTTAGGAGGAAATTATCATGACTTTAGCAACTAAACTTATTCTCATTGCCGCACTGGTTTTAAGCATTTTCATTCCATTCGGATATTACCTGCTCGGAGAAAAAAATAAAGGACGTTATAAATGTGCACTTGCCTTCAATGTTCTTTCTTACTTTGGAACCTTCCTTGTAGCAGGGATCATGCTCTTTGGAAGTGTACCGGTACATGCGGCAGACGCCGCTGCCTCAGGCGCAGGCCTTGCAACCGGTCTTGGTTACATTGCAGCAGCTCTTGTTACCGGTCTTTCCTGCATCGGTGGCGGTATTGCCGTAGCAAGTGCAGCAAGCGCAGCTCTTGGAGCTATCAGCGAGGATTCCAGCGTCCTTGGTAAATCCCTTATCTTCGTAGGTCTTGCAGAAGGTGTATGCCTGTACGGTCTTATCATCTCCTTCATGATCATCAGCAGACTGTAATCATGAAAATGTATCTGATCAGTGACAACGTGGATACTTATACCGGAATGCGGCTTGCCGGCGTGGACGGTGTCGTAGTTCATGAAAAGCAGGAGCTGCGTGATGCGCTGGAAACTGCCATGAACGACAAGTCGATCGGTATCGTTCTTCTGACGGAACGCTTTGGAAGAGAATTTCCGGATCTCATTGATGAGATCAAGTTAAAAAGAAAGCTGCCTCTTCTGATTGAAATTCCGGACAGACACGGAACAGGACGTAAAAAGGATTTCATTACCTCATACGTCAATGAAGCGATTGGACTGAAACTTTAACTAGAAAGGCATAGAAGGTGAGACAATGACGCTTGAAGAGAAAATAGCGCATTTACAGGAAACGGTCATGACTGAAGCCCGTTCTGAAGGAAATGCGATCATTGACAATCACAAAAAAGCACTTGAATCTTTATTTGAAAAGCATAAAAAAGAAGCGACCGCACAGTCTGAGGTCCGCATCAAATCCGAGACCTTAAGAGCCAGAAGACAGGTAAATCAGGCCGCTGCCAAAGCTGAAACGGAGCTGAAAAGAGCGCTTGGCAAAACACAGAATGAATTAAAGGTCCGGCTTTTCGATGAAGTAAAGGAGCTTCTGACTGATTTTACACAAACCGCTGAATACATGGATTATCTTTGCAGCAAGATCAGTGAAGCCGCACGCTTTGCCGACGGCGAGGAGATGACCATTTATATTTCTCCTTCTGATAAGGAGAAACGGACAGAACTGGAAAAACGTACCGGCATGACGATCACCATCAGTGAATATGATTTCATGGGCGGTATGCGTGCTGTAATCCGAGGCCGTAATATTCTGATCGATCACAGCTTCCAGGCTGCAGTCGATTATGAATATCATCAGTTCAGTTTTGCAGCAGGAGGTGCAGGAATTGAATAAGACAGCAACTATTTATGGAATAAACGGTCCGGTCATCTATCTGAAGGGTGACACCGGATTCATGATGTCGGAAATGGTCTATGTGGGAAAGGAAAAGCTGGTTGGCGAAGTCATTTCCCTGGACAAAGACATCACGACTGTTCAGGTCTATGAAGAGACTTCCGGGCTGAAACCGGGAGAAATCGTAGAGGCTTCCGGAAGTCCGGTATCTGTAACTCTGGCACCCGGAATCCTGAACAATATTTTTGACGGAATCGAACGCCCGCTTGAGCAGATCGCAAATGTGGGCGGCGGTGCATTTATCACCCGCGGCGTCAGCGTTGATTCGCTTGACCGCGACAAATTATGGGATACCCACATCACTGTGGCCAAAGGAGATTACCTTCATGGCGGAGATATTATAGCGGAGGTTCCGGAAACCAGTGCGATCGTACACAAATGTATGGTTCCGCCGGATGTGGAAGGTGAAGTAATCTGCTGCGCGTCGGACGGAGAATACCGGATTGAAGATACACTTGTCACTCTGCGGCTTTCCGACGGAACAGAAAAACAGCTCAACATGATACAGCACTGGCCGATCCGCAAGGCGCGCCCGACAAGCTACCGTTTCCCGGCAAGTGTCCCTCTGATCACCGGACAGCGTATCCTGGATACCATGTTCCCGATCGCAAAGGGTGGAACTGCAGCAATCCCAGGCGGATTCGGTACCGGAAAAACCATGACCCAGCACCAGATCGCTAAATGGTCTGACGCCGATATTATCATCTATATTGGCTGCGGCGAGCGTGGAAATGAAATGACACAGGTGCTGGAAGAGTTTTCAGAGCTTGTGGACCCAAAGAGCGGCAATCCGCTGATGGACAGAACCACTCTGATCGCCAATACCTCCAACATGCCGGTAGCTGCCCGTGAAGCAAGTATTTATACCGGACTTACCCTGGCTGAATATTACCGTGACATGGGCTATGACGTAGCGATCATGGCAGACTCTACTTCCCGCTGGGCGGAAGCCTTACGTGAGCTTTCCGGCCGTCTGGAAGAGATGCCGGCAGAAGAAGGTTTCCCGGCTTACCTTGCCAGCCGTCTGTCTGCTTTCTACGAGCGCGCAGGCATGATGCATAACTTAAATGGCAGTGACGGATCCGTGACCATTATCGGCGCCGTATCGCCTCAGGGAGGCGATTTCTCCGAGCCGGTCACCCAGAACACCAAACGTTTCGTCCGCTGCTTCTGGGGCCTGGACAAGAGCCTTGCCTACGCAAGACATTTTCCTGCGATCCACTGGCTGACCAGCTACAGCGAGTATCTGACCGATCTCGCCGCCTGGTACCACGACAATGTATCACCCAAATTCGTTGACTACCGCAACCGCATCATGGCACTTCTGAACCAGGAGAGCAGCCTGATGGAAATCGTAAAGCTGATCGGAAGTGATGTACTTCCGGACGATCAGAAACTGGTTCTGGAAATTGCAAGAGTCATCCGTCTCGGATTTTTGCAGCAGAATGCATTCCACAAGGATGATACCTGTGTCTCTCTGCAGAAGCAGTACAAAATGATGGAAATCATTTTATATTTATACAAACGCTGCCGCGAACTGGTAGCCATGAATATGCCAATGTCTGTCCTCAAGGAGGAAAATATTTTTGAACGTGTCATTGCGATCAAATACGATGTTCCAAATGACAATCTTCAGCTTCTTGACCAGTATCTGGCAGACATTGATGCTTTCCATGACCGCATCATGGAAAAGAACGCGTAAGGAGGGAAAATAAAATGGCAATTGAATATTTAGGCCTCAGCAGCATTAACGGCCCTCTGATCGCGCTGGAAGGCGTTCAGGATGCTTTTTATGATGAAATCGTAGATTTTGTCGTAAACGGCAAAGAACACAAAATGGGACGTATTGTGGAGGTCTACAAGGACAAAGCAATCATCCAGGTATTTGAAGGCACGGAAAATATGTCTCTTAACAATACCCACACCAGACTTACCGGACATCCGATGGAAATCGGTCTGTCCGAAGAAATGCTTGGAAGAACCTTTAACGGAATCGGCGAACCAATCGACGACCTTGGACCGATCACGGTTGAAGAGGTGCGCGATGTCAACGGACTTCCGTTAAATCCGGTCAGACGTGAATACCCTCGTAACTATATCCGCACCGGAATTTCTGCGATTGACGGACTGACCACACTGATCCGTGGACAGAAGCTGCCGATCTTTTCCGGCAACGGTCTTCCGCACGACCAGCTTGCCGCACAGATCGTAAAGCAGGCTTCTCTGGGCGGCAGCACGAATGAGGATTTCGCCATCGTATTCGCCGCAATGGGTGTCAAGCATGACGTAGCTGATTTCTTCCGCAGAACCTTTGAGGAGAGCGGTGTTGCAAACCATGTGGCAATGTTCCTGAACCTTGCCAACGATCCTGTCGTCGAGCGTCTGATCACCCCGAAGGTTGCGCTGACCGCCGCTGAATACCTTGCATTTGAAAAAAATATGCACATTCTGGTCATTCTTACCGATATGACTTCCTTTGCCGAAGCCATGCGTGAGGTTTCTTCTTCCAAAGGAGAAATCCCAAGCCGTAAAGGATATCCGGGATATCTGTACAGTGAACTTGCCACCTTATATGAACGTGCAGGAATCGTAGAAGGAGTAAATGGTTCTGTCACACAGCTCCCGATCCTGACCATGCCAAATGATGACATTACCCACCCGATCCCTGACCTGACCGGTTATATCACCGAAGGACAGATCGTACTTGACCGGAATCTTCACGGACAGACAATCTACCCGCCGATCAGCGTTCTTCCGTCCCTGTCCCGTCTGATGAAAGACGGTATCGGAAAAGGATATACCCGGGAAGACCACCAGGACCTGGCAAACCAGCTTTTCTCTGCATATGCTAAAGTAGGAGAGGCTCGGAATCTTGCTTCCGTTATCGGAGAAGATGAGCTTTCTCCGATTGACAAGAAATACCTGGAATTCGGAAAGGCATTTGAGGAGCGTTATATCGGCCAGGGACCGAATGAAAACCGTACCATCGAGGAAACCCTGGATCTTGGCTGGGAACTGCTTAGAATCCTTCCAAAAGAAGAACTTGACCGTGTCGATACCAAGATTCTTGACGTATACTACAAAGGCTAAGGAGGGAAGTCTATGGATCCACGTTCATTTCCCACCAAGGGAAATCTGATACTTGCGAAAAATTCACTGACACTTGCCAGACAGGGATATGAGCTGATGGACAAGAAGCGGAACATTCTGATCCGCGAGCTGATGGGCTTAATCGACGAAGCAAAGGATATCCAGGAAGAAATCGATAAAACCTTCACCTATGCCTATCAGTGCCTTCAGAGGGCGAATATCGAGCACGGGATCAGTACAGTAGAAGAACTTGCCTATACAGTTCCGATCGAGGATTCTATCCGCATCCAGACGCGAAGCATTATGGGAACAGAAATCCCGAAAGTGAAGTACGAAAAAGAAAATACCAGACCAACCTATGCATTCAGTACTTCCAGAGAATCCATCGATATCGCCCGTGATGCATTCTGCCGTGTTAAAGAGCTGACACTCAAGCTTTCTGAGGTAGAAAATGCAGCGTACCGGCTGGCTTCAAGTATCAAAAAGACACAGAAAAGGGCAAATGCCCTGAAAAATATTACGATTCCGATGTATGACAATCTCGTATATACGATTACAAATGCACTGGAAGAGAAGGAACGGGAAGAATTTACCCGTCTGAAAGTGATCAAACGAATGAAAAACAAATAATATTTCTGAAAAAATCATAAAATATAGAAAATATATTGACACTACACCCATTTTGTTATATAACTTATAGAACAAATAAGATTACAAAAGCAATAGATTTTACAAATCAGGGGGTGAGCATATGACTTTTTGGAAAGTATCCGACACCAGAATGAACTGCCTTATCACAGAAGCAGAGATTGCCGCACTTGGCTACTCACTGGAAGATCTGACACAGGACAGGGAGCGTACCGAAGAATTTTTGAATCTTCTTCTCAAGAAAGGGAAAGAAGTTCTTGGGCTTAACACAGACAATGGAATCCAGGGATTTTACGGTGCATTTCTTCCTGACCGGAGCCTGATGCTGTCGATCTCCTGCCAGGCTGAGAATTCTCTGGAATCCATCCAAAAAGATGGTTCTGAAGCTTCCGGTATGCTGATTGAGCCTGACAGCAGTGAGAAAGAGACCGTTCGCTGGCAGATTCTCTTTCCAAGTCTGGATAATGCAATCGACTTCTGCAAGATCCTTGGATACGGCCAGGCATCAGAAAGCCGTCTGTATAAAGATGACGGTGTCTACTACCTGATGGTAGACTTCCCGAATACAGAAGACGGCAATAAAAAGGCTCAGCGCATCGTATCCGCCGGTGAATTCGGTGGCATGGTCGAAAAAGATGCAATTTCTGAAGCTTATCTGAATGAACATGAAAAATGCCTCCTGAACAAGGATGCAATCAATATTTTATGCAAGATGTAGTAGAAGGGGACTGAAATAGTCCCCTTTTTAGTACACGAAATAGATTTTCCTTTATTTTTCCACATATCCAGTAACTTTCCACAAATGAAATAAACGATTACTTTTACATATGTCTTCATCTGTTACATATGTCTCCATCTGTAGAAACAGATTCTAAAAAAAGAGCACCGTCCCCGATGCTAATTCATCAAAAACAGTGCTGATACTGCGCCTTCAGGGATTCGAACCCTGGACAAATAGATTAAGAGTCTACTGCTCTACCAACTGAGCTAAAAGCGCATACATTATTCGGTTTTCCGTAACGCAAGATTTATTATATAAGACAGCTATAAAAAATGCAAGCTTTTTTTTCATAAATTTTAAAATTTTTTTAAATAGATTTTTTTGCTGACAAAGAATGTGCCAAGGCACATATATAAAAGATCATGTGTACCGTCCGAAATTCGAACACATGATCTTTTTGTGTACCTTTTAGGGTAGTTTTTTTCTTATCTTACATAAATTTACTGATATATCCCTGTACAAAGATAAATAATACAATCAGCGGCAGGATATAGCTTACATAAAATTTCGCCCATTTCGGGAATTTCAATCCTTCTCCGGTATCCGCTTCTTTCAGGAAGTTCTTCCATCCCCATCCATAACGGCTTGTACAGAACAGAAGATAGATCAGACTTCCAAGTGGAAGCAGGTTGTTACTTACCAGGAAATCTTCCAGATCCAGTACTCCGGAACCTTTTCCGAACGGCATAAATCCACTCCATACATTAAATCCGAGAACACAAGGCATGGAAAGTACCGCCACAACCACGATATTGACGATTACAGCCTTTTTCCGGCTGCATCCGGTCAAATCAATGGCAAAGGATAAAATGTTCTCAAAAACGGCGATTACGGTCGATGCCGCAGCAAAAATCATAAATAAGAAGAATAAGGCTCCCCAGATTCTTCCGCCTGCCATGGAATTAAATACATTCGGAAGTGTGATAAAGATCAGACTCGGACCTTCTCCCGGATCCACCCCATATGCGAAGCATGACGGGAAAATGATCAGACCCGCGATCAAAGCAACAAAGGTATCCAGAAGTGTTACCAGGACTGCTTCTCCTGTAAGACTGCGGGATTTGTCGATATAGCTTCCGAAAATAGCAATTGCGCCGATTCCAAGGCTTAATGTGAAGAAAGCCTGTCCCATAGCGGCAAAAATCGTGTCAAATAAGCCATATTCCACGACTTTGTGGAAATCCGGTGCCAGATAGAAGTGAAGCCCCTCAGAAGCCCCATCAAGCGTTACAGAACGTACTGCAAGGATAAACATCAGTGCAAGCAGAAGCAGCATCATAACCTTTGTGATCTTTTCCACTCCATTTTGAAGCCCCATTCCACAAATTGCAAAACATCCAACAACAACAATGATCATAAAGAAAGTCATTGCTCCAGGTTTTGCAAGCATATCGGAAAAAACACCTGCAACAGCGGCAGTATCCTTTCCCTCAAATTCACCAGTCGCCATTTTAATGAAATACTGGACCATCCAGCCTGCAATTGTTGTGTAGAACATCATCAGCAGATAGTTTCCGGCCATAGCTCCAAACTTATACCAATGCCATTTCGTTCCTTTTGGCTCCAGACGGTCAAAGGAAAGCGCCGCACTTACTTTACTGGCTCTTCCGACAGAAAATTCCATTACCATGATCGGAAGTCCAAGAATCAGTAAAAATGCAAGGTAAATAAGAACAAATGCTGCTCCACCATATTTTCCTACAATATAAGGAAAACGCCAGACATTACCAAGACCGATCGCACATCCTGCAGAAATAAGGATGAATCCGAGTCTTGAAGAAAATTTTTCTCGTTGCATAAAAAATCCTCTCATTCTATTAAATTGTGGATAACTTGCCAAAATGATACTTATCCCCATTTTTCGACAAGTTTGTGGATAACTTTTTTCCAGAATATCCACAGAAGAATTATACTGAATTACTGGGAAATTGTCTATGATTGTTTATATTTTCATTGGCGAAGCCACCTGATAATTTTAATTTTCCCCTTTTTAGTACACGAAATCGCCAGATGTGTACCTTTTGGGGTAAAAATTTGCATGTATATATATATTAAAGATAACAACAGCTTATTAAAATTCCTTTGTTTATATTAGGAGGGTTGAAAAAGCCCGTGGTTGACGCATTTCGGGGCATATTTTGTGTACGGAAACGGGGGAGGTTGTTTACTTCAGAGGGCAAAGAGGTGTACATATATGGGGGTTGTTGTTTACTTTGCGGGGTTACGTAGTGTACTTGAAGGGTTGGCGATTTTACCTTTTCTGTACACAAGTGTCGAAAAAATTAAAAAAAAGGCTTTACAAGAGGGGGGTTCTTGTATATAATCAACCTAGACGTACCGTTTTGGTACACATTTTTTATCAAAAAAGGTACCTTAATGGTACACGAAAAGAACAATAAACACCTTAAACGTACACAAAACGTAAAAAAAGACAGAAACCCCGTTTTATGGGGTACTTTTTAGGGGAGGGTGTTCCTTTTTGGTACACAAATCCCCAATATAAAGGGGTTGGTTACCCTGAATGGTACACAATAAGGGATTATATGGGGTGTAGAGGGGATTTTAATACACCTCAAAAGTACACAATAATACAGAAGAAAACAATTAAGGGGTATGAGCGATGAAGGAAACACAGAAAAAACCAAAAGAGAAACAACTGCTGGATCGTGATACGGTATCCCGATCCAATGTGCTGATCGAAAGTAAATCCAGTACATCATTATTTGAAAGAAAGCTTCTTAATATTGCAATCGCAAAAGCATATGTAGAAGACGGTGAGCTGATCGCAAAGGTTTCCACCAAGGATGTTAAGAATTATCTTCATATAACAGGAAACTCCATCTATTCCCGTCTGAAAGAAGTATCAAAAGAGACATTGGGACATGTAGTAAGTATCGAGGACGACGAAAAAGAGAACTTCATCATGTTCAATGTAGTGAATAAATGTGAATATAGAGATGGCGTGTTTACAACCAGATTTACTAAAGAGATGAAACCTCATATCTATAACCTGAAAAAAGACTATACCCGTATGAGTCTTGATGTATTGTGCTCTTTTAAATCCCTGTTCACAACCCGTGTTTATGAAATCCTGAGAACCCAGTATTATCGTTTTGACAGGGAACAGTGTGACCAACTGATCGTACCGAGACCGCCGAAGAATCCATACACGATCGCAGAGCTTAAATTTACACTGAATGTAGTGGATGCAAATGCATCTAAAGCAGTAAAACGTCTTGTTGAGCAGGGACGTTTTGAAGAAGCGCTTGCAGAGATTAAGGATGCACCGTTTGAAGATTGGCGTAATTTCCGTAGAAAAGTACTTGAAGTTGCGAAAAAAGAGCTGGAAGAATCCGAGTATTCCGAGATCTGCTTTGATTATGAGCCGGTTAAGAGCGGGAAGGGCGGAAAGGTTACAGGAATCCGTTTCTTTGTGAAGAAGAATCCGAAGTGTATCCATCATTCAGATCTCCAGCGTATGCCATCCGGAGAAGAAGAGGGCGAAGAGATTGCGCCAAATGTACTGGCTGCAAAGAAAACTCCGGTTAATGAAAAACTGATTTTAGAAGTTGCCGATATTTTTGGAAATGAACCGATCACGATTCAGGAGATTAAGGTGCTGCTTCAGGTATCCGATAACCAGCCGGATGTGATCCGGAAAGCTTTTAAGCTGTCACAGGAGCAGGCATACATCAATAATCTGGTCGGATGGCTCAGAAAATGTATCGAAGGAAAGTGGTATGAGAACGAAAAAGTATCCAAGTTCAAAGGAAAGACGCTGGAAGAAGCGCAGATGACACTGGATCTTTATCAGGAATACATAGAAGAGCGCGAAAAAGTGAAAAAAGAGTAGGGTATTTTCTGCGAAAAGCAGAGTTATTACCTAAATGGTACACAAGTTAAGCGAGATAGTGTACAAAGTATACGAATCGAGTAGGAGTCAGCCTACTCGATTGTCTTATTTTATGATGGAAAATTAAATTAGATGTTGGGATCAAGAGGTCAAAAATCCTTTTGCAAGCAAGCTTGCATCAGCTTTCTGACCTTTTGACCCTGGTATCTTAAATTATGGAGGAACGGAAGAAAATTATGGAAATAAGAAGATTACTGGATTTTTTAAAGACAGCGGAACAACTGAAATGTAACACCAGACATTCGTATACTTCAAGTGGCAGGTTGGAGAGTGTGGCAGAGCACAGTTGGCGGCTGGCGTTGATGGCAATACTGGTTGGGGATGAATTTCCGGAGCTGGATATGGATAAGGTGATAAAAATGTGTCTGATCCATGATATGGGTGAGGCGATCACCGGAGATATTCCGGCATTTGAAAAGACGGATAAAGACCGAAAGGTTGAGAATAAAAAGGTGGAGCAGCTGACGGATATACTTCCGGAACCGGTCCGTGCAGAATGGAAGGCACTATTTGAAGAGATGGAAGCGATGGAGACACAGGAGGCGAGGCTTTATAAATCACTGGATAAGCTGGAGGCGCTGATCCAGCATAATGAGGCGGATATCTCGACATGGATTCCGTTGGAGTATGATCTTCAGATGACGTATGGGAATGAAGAATGTAAGTTTACGGAATATATCCAAAGGCTTCGGGATGAAGTGAGGAAAGATTCCAAGCGGAAGATTGAAGAAAGCAAACAGAAAGACTAATAAAAAATTTTCATAATAGTTGCATTGGAAATGTAATACTGCATATTCATGCTGAGCCGGGGCGAATGTCCCGGCTTATTTTCTATATATGATAAGTAAAAATTTAATTATAAATCGGGGTAACAGGATTCGAACCTGCGACCTCACGGCCCCCAGCCGTGCGCTCTGACCAAGCTGAGCCATACCCCGAAGTGTTATTTCATTATAGTATAAAGTGTTTTAAATCTCAATCATTTTTTTGATGTGAGAAAATGCTGTTGACAGGTTTCTGGAAAGAGTTCAAAATAACGATATGCAAATATAAATGAGTAGGATGAAGAACGATTATGGAAAATTTAATTTTCAGTTTGAATGCAACGATTCCGATTTTTTTGATGATGTTACTTGGAATGTTATTCAGAAAACTGGGGTGGATGGATGAAGTCTTTGCGGCAAAGATGAACAAGTTTGTATTTTTGGTTCCGCTTCCGGTGTTGCTGTTTGAACAGTTGGCGACCGTGGATTTTTCGGAAGTATGGGATATTAAGTTTATTCTTTTTTGTTTTGTGGTGACGGCGATCAGTATTACGATATCAACTTTGATTTCACTGCTGTGGAAAGATCGGAGCATTAAAGGCGAATTTATACAGGCGACTTACCGGAGCAGTGCGGCGCTTCTTGGAATTGCTTTTATCCAGAATATTTACGGAACTGCGGGAATGGCACCGCTTATGATCATCGGCAGTGTGCCGCTTTATAATATTATGGCGGTTGTGGTGCTTTCAGTGTTTAAACCGGGGAATAATTCTTTTGATAAGGCGCTGGTAAAGAAAACGCTGAAGGGGATTGCAACGAATCCAATCATTATTGGAATTGTGGCGGGATTTGTCTGGTCTGCACTTAAGCTTCCGATGCCATCGATTTTACATAAGACGGTATCAAGTATCGGTGCGACAGCGACGCCGATGGGACTGATGTCGATGGGAGCGACATTTGAGTTGAGGAAAGCGACATCGAAAATGAAGCCGACAATTGTGGCAGTGTTTATGAAGCTGGTTGGATTTTGTGCGGTTTTTTTGCCGGTAGCAGCAGTTCTTGGATTTAGAAATGAAGAGTTGATTGCGATTCTGGTGATGCTTGGATCTGCTACGACGGTCAGCTGTTTTGTTATGGCAAGGAATATGGGACATGAGGGGACGCTTAGTTCCGGGGTGATTATGATGACGACGTTATTGAGTGCGTTTACGCTTACGATGTGGCTGGATGTGCTGAGATCGTTTGGGTTGGTGTAAGAAGAATAAAAATAGAAGCAGCCAGTTAAAATGGGAATTGTGGTAGCACACCATTGACTAGTTGCTTCTATTTTTTAAAGATTAAATAAGTCGCTGTGACTGCCGGTTCGAGTAAGAGTGAGGACAAGGACATCATCATCGTAGCGATAAATGAGCAGCCAATCTGGTAAGATGTGGCATTCTCGGTGTCCAACCCAATTGCCGGATAATGGATGATCTTTGTGTTTAGGATCCAGGCTCTCGCCGTTTTGCAAGTTTGGTGACGATTTCTTTTAGAAGTTCTAAATTAAGACCGCGTCGTTTTGCAAGTTTGTAATCTTTTTTAAATTGAGTGGTATTTTTGATTTCATATTTTGTCATGAATCAAGATCTGCAAAAAGTTCATTAACATCATGGTATCCTTTGATGTTAGGATCTTTTGCAATTCTTTCTGCCTCAAGCATAGCAGAGACGGTTTCTTTACTTGGAGTTCCTTCTGTAATTTTGAAAGGAATTCCTCTTTCGCGGAGAGACTGGCGTACAAAAATATTGAAAGCTGTGCTGAGATTCATACCGAGTTCTTCGTAAAGAGCTTCGGCTGCAGCTTTGAGATCGCTGTCCATACGAATGCTGATATTACTTGTTGTTGATTTTGCCATAGTAATCACCTCTTTTTATGATATAGATATTATATGGCAAATGCACGAAAATATCAATATATTGCACGAAAAAATATATTATGTATGAGCTGCTGTTAGAGGGGCGCGAAGGCGCTGGCGCTGTTCGCTTGGGAGGATGGTGCCAGGGGCGGGGAAGGCGCTGGCGCTGTTCCCCTTGGAGATTGGTGTGTTTTAGATAAGAAAGTTTGTTGGTCGAATGATTTAGGGGAGGAGCAGTGCACCACAGCTCGTGAACCTGGCGGTTCATTCGCTGTGCGAGCTATCGCTCTATCAAAATAAAAAAACACGCAAATTTTCATGCGAGCATGAAATTTGCGTGTTCTTTTATTTTGGCACTGCTCTATCTGAGGACAAAGTACTGTTCATACCACAGTAAGAATGAATATACTGTATAAATTTTTCTATGATAATTTCCAACTTTATTCTTATGATCTTCCAGCCATTTCAGCAGTAATTCCTGATTGAAGAATTCGGATACGAAGTCTTTTTGGAACATTTCTTTTACTTTATTATAGTATTTATCTTCCCGGAGCCATACTCTGAATGGTACGAGGAATCCGAGTTTTTTACGTTTTGCCCAGTCCATTGGGATGTGGGAGAGGGCGGAGGTACGGAATGCTTTTTTGGTTTCCATGCCGTCTACGCAGTATTTGCTGTCGATGCTGCGGGCGAGTTCCCAGACTTTTTTGTCGAGGTATGGTACACGCAGTTCGAGGGAGTGTGCCATTGTCATCTTATCTGCTTTGAGCAGGATGTCGTGTGGCAGCCACAGATGCATATCGAGGAAGAGCTTTTTATGAAGGTCGTCCTGATCTTTTACCTGGTCGAAGTACGGTTTGGTTACGTCCTGGTAGCGCATCTTGCTCTTATATGCAGGAGAGAGTACTTCATCTGCTTCTTCGTTGTCCATGATGAATGCCTGGCCGATGTAGGAATCTTCTACGGAAGTTGCATTTCTCTTGAGAAAGTTAAGTCCTCTCTTGTCTGGCTGGTGTTTTGCCCAGTCTCCGAGTTTTTTACGGATAGATGCCGGTACGATCTTGCGGTACATATCACCGGATTTGCTTGGGATATATGTCTCGTATCCACCGAACATCTCATCTGCGCCTTCTCCACTTAAGACTACTTTTACATCTTTGGCTGCGAGCTGTGACAGATAGTACAGCGGTACAGCGGAAAGGTTGGCATGTGGTTCATCGGAATGATACTGAACCTCCGGCAGAGCATCGAAAAATTCGTCAGAAGAGATTTCTTTCTTTGCATTGCTCATATGAAGGATATCGCACAGATCCTTGGAGAAGGTTGTCTCATCGAATCCACCGACTTCAAATCCTACGGAATAGGTCTTCATCGGTTTTACAGTAGATGCGATATAGCTTGAATCAACACCACCTGAAAGGAAGGATCCTACTTCTACATCAGCAATCTGATGGTAATCAACAGAATCCTGAATGGTCTCACCGATGAGTTTTACTGTCTCGTCAAAGCTGCGGTCTTTCTTTGCATAAGTCGGATCGAAGTATTTTGTTTTCTTAAGTTCTTTTCCATCATAAGTGAAGTATGTTCCCGGTTCCAGTTTGAATACACCTTTGAACATGGTTTCAAGAAGTGGGGTGTACTGGAAAATCAGGTACATCTTGAGGGCATCTTTGTTGACCTCTTTATGGAAATGTGGGTGAGCCAGGAAGGATTTGATCTCAGAACCAAATAAAAGGCTTCCATTCATCTGTGCATAGTAGAATGGTTTGATTCCAAAGTAGTCTCTTGCTCCGAATAAGTTGTGAGTTTCTTTATCGTAAATTACAAATGCGAACATTCCGCGAAGCATAGAAGCAATTTTTTCGCCATAGGTTTTGTATCCCTGAAGAATAACTTCTGTATCGGAGTTTGTCTGGAACTGACATCCGTGTTTCTCAATCAGTTCTTTACGGATTTCCTGATAGTTGTAAATCTCTCCGTTGAAAATAATGACATGTTTGCCATCTGCACTGTGAATCGGCTGAGATCCGCCTTCAAGGTCGATGATACTCAGACGGCGGAAGCCAAGGGCTACATAGTCATCAACAAAGCTTCCCTTGCTGTCAGGTCCGCGGTGGGCAATGCGTTCACCCATCTGGTCGATGACTTCTTCTCTATTAAAATCGCCGGCGCCATAATAGCCTGCAAATCCACACATAAATTGCACATCCTTTCTGAATTGATACATATTAAAAATATTATAGTAACTTAATTTTGCCTGTAGATTTATTTATTATACCATAGTCTATATAAGATTAACAAGGGATAAAAAACCGGAAAGGAATATCCAATAAAATCAGTAGGATATTCCTTGCATATTTTTTACAGGTGTTATATAGTGAAAAATGCGGATAAATGCGTAAAAGCCGACAAAGAAAAGAGGAATCCGGGAAATGGAAAAGGTAAAAACTTTCCTGGCAGATATATCTGATCTGCTTAATGAGAAAAATTATCAAAAAATTTATGAAAAAGTTCCGGCGTTCAGACAGGAAAAAGCAGACCGGCTGAAGCACAGGGAGGATCAGGCTCAAAGCGTGGGTGCATGGTATCTTTGGATGAAGATACAGGAGAGACACAAAATACCGCAAGATGCAGGGCAGTCCTTTAATTTATCACATTCTGGGAAATATGTTCTGTGCAGCGCAGGCGTATCCGGGGAGAGGGTAGGCTGCGACATCGAATGCATGCGGAAATATCATGAAAGGCTGGCAGAAAAATATTTTTGTTCTTCTGAATATGAGAGAATCCGGAATGCAGATGAAGCGGAGCAGACGGAAATGTTTTACCGCTACTGGGTTTTAAAAGAAAGCTTTTTAAAAGCGACGCGCAAAGGCCTTGTGATGGGATTGAATACCAGCGAGATCCAGATTCCGAAGCAGGGAGATCCGTTTTTTTTAAGGCAGCCGGAAGAGATCCGGGAAGCTTATTATTTAAAAGAATATCAGACAGATGGAGCAAGGATTGCGGTGTGCTCAACGAATCCGAATTTTGACGAAAATATTTTGGATATGACAGATATTTACAAAAGAGAAATGATTGTGGAACTTAAAGATTGAAAATAAGCCAATGAAACAAGAAGTGGATTGGTTAAGAGTTTACAGGTATTTTATGAGAGAAGAAGGAGAAGAAGATGCTTACACAATTTTCGAGAACAGAACTGCTTCTTGGCAAAGAGGCGATGGATAAACTGAAGAATTCAAGAGTTGCCGTATTTGGAATCGGCGGAGTCGGCGGTTATGTATGTGAGGCACTGGTACGAAGCGGAGTCGGGGCATTTGACCTGATCGATGATGACAAGGTATGTCTGACCAACTTAAACCGTCAGATCATTGCAACCAGAAAGACGGTAGGGAAATACAAAGTAGATGTTATGAAGGAGAGAATGCTGGAGATCAATCCGGACGTGAATGTGCGGATTCACAAATGCTTCTTCCTTCCGGAAAATGCAGATGAATTTCCGTTTGATGAGTATGATTATGTAGTTGATGCAGTTGATACAGTGACTGCAAAGATTGAGCTTGTCATGAAATCGCAGGCAATGAATGTGCCGATCATTAGCAGTATGGGAGCCGGAAACAAGCTGGATGCAAGTGCATTTAAAGTGGCTGATATCTATAAGACACAGATGTGTCCGCTTGCAAAAGTTATGCGCCGGGAGTTAAAGAAGCGTCATGTTAAGAAGTTGAAAGTTGTTTATTCAGAAGAGAAACCGACCAGACCAATCGAGGACATGGCAATCAGCTGCAGAAACCATTGTATCTGTCCGCCAGGAGCAGAGCATAAATGTACGGAGAGAAGAGATATTCCGGGAAGTGTGGCATTTGTGCCATCTGTAGTTGGACTGATTATCGCAGGAGAAGTAGTGAAGGATCTCTGTGCAAAATAAAAATAAAATCGCGGGCGCCCCTGCGGGGCGCATATCAAAACCAGGCATTTGCTGTCAGAACTTGCAGCAAATGCCTGGCTTTTTTGTTTCGTGTGTCCAGCGAAGCTAGACCACACTTGCCGGTGTAAGTCCGGTCACGGT
>OKSA01000224.1_pt1 | contig 54413 bp, 53 predicted proteins | sample 1601181 | NCBI WGS metagenome assembly OKSA01 (sample SAMEA3541538, study PRJEB24748) | human gut metagenome | biome: human gut; feature: human-associated habitat; material: faeces | place: China | collected 2012
ATTTAGCGTTGGGAGAGAATTTTTTCTCTCACCAACGCTAAATATTATACAACCTTTAAACTTCAAATTACTTTGAAGCACAAAAACAGGAGCCTCCCAAGATGCTCCTACTTTGCATCCCGTCAGGCTCCTGTCTATTTCTTTCAAATAGTTCTTCTTTTAGCTGCGATTAAAATTTTCGTATGCAAACATATCTCTTTCTCCTTTGAATCTTTATCATTAAACAATCACTTATGGGCTAACATCAATAAAATCATAATACTAAACAAGCCCATTTATCGCTTCTGATTTTCCAATTTCAACAAACTGGGCGTTGTTGAAATAAATCACCTATGGATTTTTTATATACTCGTCTAATTAGTTACCATTTACAGATATTGTACATTTTTTTATTTCCTCAATTACCTTCCTTCAGGATTTTTAATAGGCCATTTATAAAGTAAGCATTTAGAGCGTGAGTTTTTATCGGAAATCGAAAATAGCTTGAGTCAAGTCCAAAAAATGGGAACAATCACGAACACATATGTTTTGCTCTTTTAGCTTTTTCACTATATCCTTATCCAAAGTCTTGCATGTGCAATGTAAAATATTGGAATATTGATTATAGATTCTATCTGCGAAGCAATCTTGTGAATCGTATTGGTACAGCTGATAATAAAATCTACTCCCGCAACTTCTAACTTTATTGCCTCATTTTCCTAACTCATGCCACCCATAAGTCCAATGGTTTTCATAGTACTAATCCTACTATAATTTCTGATAAATAAGTATACCTTAGCACCACTATGAATTCTTCCTTACTATCAGATTATTTTCTCATCAATTCTTTCTTAGTTAAATGATAAAAAGTCATTGCATATATCAAACAAACAAAAATGAAAAATACAAACTCCAGCGGAGAAAAATCAACAAGTTTTCGACTTCTAAGAGCTATCATTGGAAGCGAATAAGGATAAATATATCCTATATTTTGATTAATAAAAAGGATAACAAATCCACCCATGGCACCAAGGCTTGAAATACCAACTGCCTGACCAAAGCTCCGCGTTTTAACACAAATATAATATTGTATGAAAATAAGCGGTATGGAAGCAACCATTGATATCAGTAGCCATCTTACATTCACGAAGACAGAATGATCTATTTGAATATGTGCCGTAGCCATACCGGATACATAAACAACAAATAGCATTACCTGAACAGGAATTAGCAATGCAAATACTACAAAAAACTTTCCTTTCAACATTCCACTAATAGAAATGTTATTTGCTTTCAACATGCTTAAGGTATTTCTTTCAAATTCCGGCATCATAATGATAGCTGTTAAAATAGCCACCATCGGTGCAAAAAGAACTTGGCTATAGTAAAAAGTCAATTGTCCCCATAGAACAAGCGACTGTGTTCCATCCTCCAATACCTCTCGATTAGCAAAATATATGCCCAGACCAATAAAACTTGAAATAGCAAGAAATATGAAAGTTATAAAAACTGCTTGTATTTTACTGGCTTTTTTCCATTCCGACTTTATATAGTGTAGCATCATATAAGAGAAATCTCCTTTCTTCGGATTACCATCCGAGCTATCATATAAATCAATAAACAGAATAAGATATAAATCAAAAGACGAACTGGCAAATATTGATCCAGTGTGTACTCATATGAAAGCTGAGCATTATCAATAAGATGATACTTGTAAGGGGCAAGATAGGCATTTCCTATTCCCGGCAACCAGAAACTTAAAATTGACTGGCTGCGCGATGCCATTACGGTTCCCAAAAAACCAAATAAGAAGCCGATCGCTAATACAATTCCCTGTTTATTTAAAAGTAATGATAAAACAAGGAATATACAAATCAAAGAGAATACTGTCAGCACTTGACCTATCAAAAAGAGCAGAAGCAACATTACACTGGTATGTATACCATTTATAGAAGCATATACATATCGAAAAGCTGCTTCCATCACAAAAAGAACTATAGAAGTACTAACCATCAGCAGTATCTTGGATAAAAATATCCTGTAAATTTCAGTTCCATTTGATTGTTGTAACTTAAATGTCTGCCCCTCTTTCTCGTTACTGATAATCTTAGACGCAAATATGCTGACCATAATGGGCAATATAAGACAGTCTACCGTTTGATTGTTATAAAAAACAGCAATATTACGCAAATTTGAATGCGACAATTCACTATTAATTGCAAAAAGCTGCCAAAGGCTTGCAATGATCATTATGACGAATAATATCAAAAATGTGTGAGTACGGCGAATTTTAAGCAATTCAATTTTTATGTTCTGCAACATGGATCAGGCCTCCTTTATTAAATTCAAAAAGATCGTCTCCAGATTTTCTTTTTTTCTCTCTACACGATAAATTAAATTTCCTTGAAAAACTAACTCAGATATAAACAGAGCAAGTTCATCATCATTTTGATTTGCAATTTTCAATAAATGATCATTGATTTCTTTCAATGAAGTTTGTGGATGCCTTGAAATAATATCGTTTACTTCGTCGGTATTTAAGTTTCCTTCTATTTCAATCCATTCGTTTGCTTTGATCTGGCTGATCTTACCCTCATAAACTAACTGACCATGACTGATTATTCCAACCCGATCAGCAATCTGCTCAATTTCCGAAAGAATATGGCTCGAAATGAGAATGCTGATACCGTATTCTTTCGACAATTTGATAATCAATTCTCTGATTTCATGAATGCCGGATGGATCAAGTCCATTTGTAGGTTCATCAAGCAGAAGAATCTGAGGTTTTTTTACGAGTGCAAAAGCAAGTGCCAGACGCTGTTTCATGCCAAGAGAATAGGACTTAACAAGTTTTCTTTTATTGTCTTTATTCCATAATCCAACAAGCTTTAATGTTTCCTGTATATTTGATTCATCAAATCCCAGCATTTTTTGGAAGACAAGTAAGTTCTCGTATCCTGTTAAATTAGGATAGTAAGACGGCTCCTCTATCATAGATCCTATTTTATTAAGATAAGTGAGGCTATCTTTTATTGGTTGACCCATTACCTCAATCTGTCCGGACGTTGGTGACATTAAAGACAGGATCATCTTCATTGTCGTTGACTTTCCAGCACCATTAGGGCCAAGAAATCCATAAATTTCGCCCGTCTTGAGAGTTAATTCCTTAATATTGACATTAGTAACATCTCCAAACTTTTTTGTAACATTATGTAATTCAATCATATTTTGCATTGTTTTTTCCTCCTGAATCATATTATAGAGCAATAAGATTAAATGGCGCTTGTGCCTACCTTATGGTTACATTAAGAAATGGTCAAATACACCCTCTCATTTGTTTTAAATGTTATAATGAGAACACCAAATTGTGTTGAGGATTAAGATTGAAAATGATAAGTAGAGGATATCCATTACCTAATCACATCGTAAACAAGCCATCTTTCGGTGGCTACTTTAAAAATTGAATATTAAAAGTTAAGGCTATGCAGTTGCTGACTTGATTTTATAACCTTGATTTCTTGCGATGATAATTGCCTGTTCTACCGTGATTTCCCGGTCAACAGGTGTCAAATCGTATTTTCGATAAAGTTCCGCATTATAGTTTTCACTGTTCTTAAGTATATGATATAATGCAGTCAGAAGCATTCTTGCAATGGCAATGATTGCTTTCTTGTGACCACAACACTTTTTGAGACGGAGATAGCGGTTGCGAGACGATTTTTAAAGACATAGGGACTCCTTTCAGAATCAGAAGATTCATTAGAGATTATAGGGAGAGACGGTATTGACTGAACGCCTAAGCCATAAACGAGATTGTTTATACAAAGATAAGATTACGTGTTCCACGACACACTTATTTGTGCTTGAAAAGGCGAACCACACATATAATTATGCGGTCATCCGGCAAGCCGGACAGCCCACTCACCTCTCCGTGATTTGTATATACCGAGTTCCCTACAAAAAGAATTATAAATAAAAAATAAGCTCAAGGAAACATTTTCATAACGTTTTGTGCCTTGAGCAAAGCGAAAGGAATGGAAATAATTATGTATAATAGTAATATTTTATTAGTGGATGATGAGCCAGAATTACTTGAGATGGTTTATCAGATTTTGAAACATGAAGGATATAAATATATAGATCGAGCATCGAACTGTTATGAAGCCAACTGTTTAATTAAGAGCAACGTGTATCAGTTAATTTTACTTGATGTTACCTTACCAGATGGAAATGGTTTTGATTTATATTTTGATTTACTAAAACAAGATCAATTTGATACACCTGTTATTTTTTTGTCTGCGCGGGACGAAGATTCTGATCGCTTAAGAGGGCTTGGTTTAGGCGCAGACGACTATATAACAAAGCCTTTTTTGCCTATGGAACTATTGCTTCGAGTGAAAGCGGTTTTAAGGAGAATAAGCAGAAATACCGAAAAAATGTCTAAAATTCAATTAGGAGAAGTAGAGTTCTCTACAGATGCAGGGACAGTCACCAGACAGAATAGAGTGACTTCGCTAACAGCAAAAGAGTATATAATTTTAAAAAAATTAGTAGAAAATCGCGGAAAAATAGTTTCTATTGATAATCTGTGTGAAACCCTATGGCCGGATGGAAGTTATGGGTTGGAGAGCTCCTTAATTGTTCACATTCGTCATTTGCGTGAAAAAATTGAAGATGATCCCTCTAAACCTAAGTACATTATAACTGTTCGAGGTTTGGGGTATCGGTTGGAGAAATAAATGAAAACAAAAAAGATTAATATTATTTTGTATCTTGTCATATTCTTATTCTGTGCTATCGGATTAATTGCCATTAACTTGATCATCTTATACAGCCAGGTAAAAGTCACTACATTTGATGAAGCAGAAATCATCAAAAATATCAAAAGAGAAGGGAACTACTATACGCTGTCAGAACAAACAGGAGAAATGTTGACGAAGAATAATAATTTTCTTATGCTCCTGAACGATGATGGAATAATAATTTTAAGTAAAAATTTACCTGAAGAATTAAATAAGCAATACTCATTAAAAGATGTTGCAGCCTTTACAAGATATTATCTGAAGGACTACCCTGTACAGACATATATCATAGATGAAGGACTCTTAATTATTGGAGAACCAAAAAACACTGAATGGAAATATAATTTAGTTTATAAAATAGATACTATACAAAACTTATCTCGCATCCTGCCTTTAATTATTTTTATAAATATTTTAATTTTGGTTCTAATACCTTTATACATCCAAAAGAGAGTTTTGCGACGAAAGGAATCTGACCGAACAGAATGGATAGCAGGTGTTTCTCATGATATCAGGACACCATTAACACTTATCATGGGGCATGCAGATCAAATCAGAAAAGATCCGCAATCAGAAAAAAATCGGATTCAAGCAGAAATTATTGAAAAACAGGGAGAACGAATTAGAAACCTGGTTACGAATTTAAATGTATCCAGTAAGTTGGACTTTGGACTAAATCATTTTGAAAACACGAGTTTTAAGGTCGGTTCAAAAACAAGAAAAATTCTCATTGATATTATGAATCGGGAATTTGAGCAGAAATATAAATTTGATTTTGAAATTGAAGAAGATGCTTCAAATATTATCCTTGAGGTAAATGAAAGTCTATTTCAAAGGGTTATAGAGAATATTATTAATAATTCCATCCATCATAATCCAAATGGTTGTAGTATTAAAATAAAGATCAGCAAATCAATTCACCGTTCACATAAGTTTACCATCGAATTTTCAGATGATGGTATTGGAGTGTCTGCAGAACAATTAAAAAAACTTAACACACCTGTTTTAAACAACTTAGAAAATACTCGAGAACACGGAATAGGTCTTAGGATCGTTAAACAAATTGCTCGTTATTATAAGTGGAGCGTTCAATTTAGTACTTCAGAAACCGGTGGAATGAAGGTTGTTATAGAAGCATAAAAAGCAAGTTTAAGAGAGACAGCTACTTCGCAAGCAGGGCATAGGTGCTACCTATGCGATTTTCTGCTTGTTGGGGTGATTCACCAATCCCGAGAGTCTGAAATTTTTTCTGTAAATGATGGTCTTCTATGAAAGTTACGTTGCTTGAGTAGCACAAACTGCTGTTCAAGCGTTGGTTACTATCTAATAAAAATCAGTTGGAATGTCAAGGGCGCTCAGCTCTGCTGAGCGTTCAGTTTACCCTTGACAAGACAGCTGATTTTTTGGGTTGTATAATATTTAGCGTTGGTGAGAGAAAAAATTCTCTCCCAACGCTAAATTTTTTGCAAAAAAATAGGAACACACATCAAATCTCATGTATAATTTAAATCACGACAATTAAAAAAAGGAGAAATAATATGTGTTCTAATGCTAGTATAACAGAAATCTTGGGAATTAACGATAACAATTTAGTAATTTTAGGAAACAAAAAAGAAAGGTTGATTGTATAATCAAGTTGAACAATTAAATAAAAAATCCATAGCGATACTTCTGTGGTAGAATGTAGGTGTCAAATCAACAATCAACCAAAGGAGTTATCACTATGGATCATGTATATTCTACCACAACTAAACACGAAAAAGGGAAACACCTTTCTTATGATGAGCGAGTTTTGATTCAGATTCGCTTGAAAGATGGATGGTCAGCTAACAAAATCGCCAAAGAAATCAGCTGTGCTCCAAACACTGTCCGCAATGAGATACACAGAGGTACTGTCTCCTTGTATACTGGATGTTTCCAATCAAGAATCGTCACGCAGACTCTGTGATGGGAGCCTTTAATGCTCTTCAAAAAACATATAGCGAGCATTTCAGTCAAGTGTTCAAGAAAATCACGACAGACAATGGTTCTGAGTTTTCAAGGTTATCTGACTTGAAGAATTGTCCGAGACGCTTGTTTTATATACACATCCATATACGTCATGCGAAAAAGGAACTAATGAACGTCATAACGGTATTATACGAAGATTTATACCGAAAGGTAAACGTATCAGTGACTTTGATGTAGACTATATTGCTGACATAGAAATATGGTGTAACAGCTTGCCACGTAAAATACTAAATTATCATACACCGGATGAAGTCTTCTAAGATGAGCTTGACCTTATATATCGACAGACAGCTTCGTGATATGGATTTTTAGTTATCAATGTTCAACTTATTATTGCAATTTACGAAAAAACATCAGTTTTTCTTGACATGCAAAAAAATAAATAATATTATGAAAACAGAGCAGGCTTTATGAAAGCCAACTCTGAAGTCATTTATTATATAAATTTAAGTTGTCTAAATTGACAAAATTACCATGGAAGGCAAATTTACAGAAAAAATTCTATACTCTCGCTTTTTAATATTATTAGCATTATAAGAAAAATATTAACGATATTCTGGAGTCCATTTAAAGTCACGTACGACTTTTGCCATATCTTTTTCTTTAGCTTGTGCAAGCCCTTGCTCCTTTGCTTTCTTAGCTACTGCTTCAGCAACCTTTAAAGATACTTCTGCTACATATTTAAATGGTGGTAACACAGGTGCTCCTGGTTTAGTCATATCTATAATACCACTCAAAGAATGAGCAGCTTCACCTATCATTTCATCAGTTAAAAGGCTAGCTTCTGAAGCCAACATTCCAAGTCCTAGTCCTGGGTATATTAGAGCATTATTAGCCTGACCAATTACATAGTCAACTCCCTTATAAGTAACTGTATCTGCAGGTATACCTGTAGCAACAAGAGCCTTTCCATCTGACCATGTAATCAAATCCTCAGCCCTTGCTTCTGCTAATTTAGTTGGGTTTGAAAGAGGGAAAATCATTGGTCGGTCTGTATTTTGACACATTGCTTTCACAATCTCTTTAGTGAAGGTATTTGATTGGGTAGATGTTCCTACCAAAATTGTAGGTTTAACGGTCTTTATAACCTCTAAAAGGCTAGTAAGCTTGTCTGTATTGGCAAAGTCAGCACGATTTTTTGCAAAAGGTCTCTGTTCTGGTGTTAAATCATCCATATCATCAAATAAAAGACCCTGTTTGTCTACCATAAAGAAACGTTTATAGGCTTCTTCCTCTGAAAGACCAAGAGTGACCATTTCACGATGGACCCTAGAGGCAATACCTGCACCAGCAGTTCCACCTCCAAAGCAAAGGTAGGTTTGGTCTGTCAGCTTTTCTCCGGTAACTGCAAGAGATCCAAAGATTCCACCTAGTGTGACTATACCAGTACCTTGTATATCATCATTGAAGGTAGGAATTTGTTTTCGGTAATTTTCAAGTATATTTGCAGCATTAGATCGGCCAAAGTCTTCCCAATGAAGGTAAAGCTTAGGGAAGAGTCTTTCTGCAGTGTTAACAAAATTATCGATAAAATTATAGTAACGATCTCCACGTATGCGTTCATGACGATTACCTAAATAATTTGGGTTATTGCGTAGTTCTTCACGGTTTGTTCCAGCATCAATAACCAATGGTAAAACCATTGAAGGGTCGATACCGGCAGCACCAGTGTATACCATTAATTTTCCGACTGATATATCTACACCATTTGTTCCCCAATCGCCAATTCCTAAAATTTCTTCTGCATCTGTTACTACAATAAGTCGTATTTCTCGACCCCCAGCAGCATTTACTAAGCTTGCTTCAATATCTTCAGGATGGTTTATATCTAAATAGCCTGCATATTGAGGGTCAACAAAAAAATTACTATATCCTTCTATAGTTTCTGCAATTGTTGGATCATATACTATAGGATTAAACTCTTCTAAATGTTGAGAAAACAAGTAGTAGAAAAGCCTGCGATTGGTATTAAATATTTCCATAAGGAAAAGTCTTTTTTCTAAATCGCTTGACTTTGTCTGCAACTGGGCATAAGTTTGAGCTGCTTGTTCTTTTATAGTTTGAACATAAGGTGGCAAAAGACCTATTAGTCCAAGCTCTTTTCTTTCTTCCATAGTAAAGGCAGTACCCTTATTAAGGAATGGATCGTTTAAAATTTTATGTGCACTCATATAGTCCACCTCCTTCAATAGAATTATACTACTTTTTTTTGTTAAATAAAGAGTTTTAGGGTCTACATGGATGAAAGGGAAGGAGTCATCTACAATAGATTTTGATCCAGATAATGGAAATATCGACGTAGAAGAAAGTGTATATTATACAAGGTTAGGTAATATAAGGTATGTAGATAAGTCTACAGGAAATACTGTTGGTAATAGAGTGACATATAATAATGACCCTACAGATGCAACTAAGGCAGCGCCAACGTTTTTACCAGATTTGCCTGAAGGATACAAATATGTCTTAAGTGGACCAAACTCTGAACTTCCACTTGCAAGTACTGAAAAAATAACACGAGCTCGTGGCACTAACAAGGAAGATGTTGAAAAGAGTAATAGTCCTGTTATTATAACTCGTTCAAACGATAAGTTCACTTTTACACCACTAAATGATGAGGTTTCTCCATTTTTAGGAGGTGTGCCATATAGCTACAGTCAGGGCAACAATGTTATTTTCTATATTGAGCAGCCGCAACCACAGCCGCAGTCACAATCGCAGCCACAGTCTGAACCAAAGCCAGAGCCAAAGCCTCAGCCAAAACCTAGATATGAGAAAGAGAAACCAAGGCTAGTTAAGACAGGCATGACAGGAACTTCAACACTTATTCCAGGTTTGAGTCTAACAATTGCGGGAGCCCTACTAAGAAGAAAGAATAAGTAATTTTTGGAATATAAGACTAGAATATGAAATAACACCTCTATAGGTCAAACTATAAGACTTGTATGAGGTGTTTTTTTAATACAAATAATTAATTAAAGCTCAACAATTAAACAATAAAGATAAAGATTTTCATTGACTTTTATATTTGTAAGACTTATAATATCTGTGAATAAATATATAAATATTCATTGATTAGTAGGAGATTAATGATGGCTAGAGCATTCACTGAAGAAGAAAAGTTAGAAATAAAAGAAAAAATCATGGAAACGGCCCTAGACCTATTTCATGACAAGGGGACCAAGTCTTTAAGTATAGGAGAGCTTACAAGGAGAGTAGGGATAGCCCAGGGTAGCTTCTATAACTTTTGGAAGGACAAGGAGTCGCTAATTATTGACTTAATGGCATATAGGTCAAGACAAAAACTGACTGGAATAGAAGCTATATTTTCACAGTCACTAGAGGATCCTATAGGCTTTTTATCTCAGGTAATATATAAGTACTCATTAGACCTAATGATAAAAATAAAGACTCAACCCATCTACAAGGACGCCTTTGATATATTAAAAAAAGACAAGCTTAGTGAGGTGGATAGGATAGAAAAACTGTATGGAGATTTTTTAAAAAAGCTTGTAGACTACTGGAATGAAAATTCTGCTGTGAAAAATGCAGATCAAAGGGGCCTATCTAATGCTTTTGTGGGCAGTTTTTTGCTCTGTTCAGAATACAAGCATTTTGATGAAGATTATTTTGAAGGAATACTTGAAACATATATTGTATCTATAGTAAAAAGGTATATTGACCTATAATAGAATTGAGAAAGGGGCAAAAATGCTAGTAGATTTTATTGAACTAAAAAAGGAAGATATTTTGATAGCAGGTGGAAAAGGGGCAAACTTAGGTGAGATGACGGCTGCAAATATAAATGTCCCAAGAGGTTTTGTATTGACGGCTGATTCCTACAGGGACTACCTAAGAGACAACAAAATTGAACCTATTATCAAAAAGAGTATCGAAGATGCAGCAAATGATGAAAATAAGCTATTGGAGGCTACAGCATCTTTTCGCCAGCTTATAAAAAATGGAGAATTTTCAGAAGAGGTTCGAAAGGAAATAGAAAATAAGTATTCCATGCTTGGTGAAAATGTAAGGGTAGCTGTGCGTTCTTCTGCCACAGCGGAGGACCTTCCTGATGCCAGTTTTGCAGGCCAACAGGAAACATACTTAAATGTAAGAGGGATAGACGACCTCCTAGTCCAGATCCGTAACTGTTATGCATCATTGTGGGGCAAAAGGGCTGTATCTTATAGGCTTCATCAGGGCTATGACCAGCTGGCTGTCTCTATTGCAGTGGTAATCCAGGAAATGGTAGAAAGTCAAAAGGCAGGAGTTCTCTTTACAGTAAATCCGGTCAGTAAAAAAGATACCGAGATGCAGATAAATGCCAGTTATGGTCTAGGAGAGAGTGTAGTAAGTGGCAGAGTGACTCCTGATACCTATATAGTAGACAAGAGTGGCGAGATTCTGGATATAAGCATAGGCAGTAAGGCGAGACAAATTGTATATGGTGAAAAGGATACCATAGAAGTTCAGGTTGAGGAAGATAAGAGGAATGTAAGAGCCCTAAGTGATGATGAAATAGTTGATCTTGTAAAGACTGGCTTGAGCATCCAAGACCACTATGGTAGACCTATGGATATAGAGTGGGCTATTAGGGATAATGAAACATATATTTTACAGGCCAGGGCTATAACTACCCTTAAAAATAATGAAATTGATGAGGATAAGGTTAAGGCCTACCTAAAGGATATGAAGCTAAGTAAGGGAATACGTGAAAATCTGGGCTTCCTTTTAGAGAAAATGCCTTTTGCCTATAGGCCCCTAGACTATGATTTCATGATTGCTATAAATGATCAAAAGAGCAAGATCTTTGCTGAGGGCGGCCTAGTAATAAATGCAAATCCACAAATGGATCAAGATGGTATTCAGACCCTACCAGATGGTTCTAAGTCTATAAATAAAAATATTTTTAAAGTTTTAAAAATTATAAAGAAGATAAAAGACTTTGATTATTGTTCAAGTAAGTGTGAGGAATTTATGACTCAATATAGGGATGAACTTGATGGGATTAAGAATATTGACTTTAACAAGATGAACTTGGAAGAGAGTAAGAATTTTTTGAAATATAGCTATTTACTTACTAAAAAGCTAGCCTATGACAGGTTTAAGTATGCCCTGTTTCCTACTATGATAGTCTTTGATAAGTATAGCAAGATAATAAAGAAGGTTAATCCTAGCTATACAGCCTTTGATTTCTACTGGGGACTAGACAATAAGACAGCCTTAGTTAATAATGAAATTTCACTGATAGGACAAAAAGTACTAGATGATTCCAAGTTAAAGGAGTCAATTTTATCGGGTGCAAGTTTTGAGGACCTTTGTGCTAGATTTGGAAATTTTAAAGAAATGACGGATGAATTTCTGAAAAAGAACGGTTTTAAATCCGACTATAACTGTTATTGTTTAGAGGCAAAGACCTTTATTGAAGAACCTGACAGGATAGTCAATATTATCAAACCTATGTTAAATTTGGATAGTAAAGATGACCTAAATAGTGGTGAAAAAGACTTTGATGACTTGATGGAAAAGTTAAAGGATATTTATGGAAATAAGTACAAGCGTCTTGAAAAGGACATTAAACACTTTAGGTACTTCCATATAGTTCGTGAAGAAAGTCAATACTTATGGGAAAGTTTATTCTATTACGTAAGAAAGTGTGTTTCCAGGATAAATATGATATTGCTTGATAGTGAAGACTATAAGACAGGAGTTGCCAACCTATTTTTAAAGGACCTGGTCAAGGCCATGGATAGGGGTTATTTAAGTGAGGAAGACGAGGCAAATATTAGGCGAAGACAAGAAAAATTCCCTCTAGCAACAAGGGTATGGGAGGCATCTAAATTACTGGTTTTTGATGCTAAAGGGGACCTTTTAAAAGGAGTAAGTGGAAGCACCGGTAGTGTTGTTGGTAGGGTTTGTATTATCCGTAATACAGACGAATTCTACAAGATGCAAAAGGGTGATATCCTGGTTTGCCACCTAACTGACCCTGAGTGGACACCACTATTTAAGTTGGCAAGTGGTGTAGTGGCAGATACGGGAGCAGCCCTAAGTCATGCTGCCATAGTTGCAAGGGAATTTAATATTCCGGCAGTTCTCGGAGTAGGATTTGCAACTAGTAGGTTTAAGGACGGAGATATGATACAGGTCGATGGAGATAAGGGTATAGTAAGAGGTTTGTAATATGGTTTCAGGTTATGACAAAAAAGAAGAGAGGAGAAGGGCAATTTTAAATGATCCGATTCTTCCCCTCCTGGTAAAAACTTCCATACCGACTATCATAGGTATGTTGGTAATGGTAATTTACAATTTGACAGATACATTCTTTGTTGGAATTTTGAATAATAAGTCTATGACTGCTGCAATAGGTATAGTATTCAGTTTTATGAGCTTTATCCAGGCTATAGGATTTTGGTTTGGTTATGGTAGTGGTAATATCATGTCAAAAAGAATTGGGCAAGGAAATGAATATGAGGCAGAGAAAATATCGTCTATCGGTATCTTATTTGCCCTTGGTTTTGGCATACTTATAGCCTTTATATCTTGGATATTTATTTCACCCCTAGCAAGATTTATAGGTGGTAGTGCCTCTGAAAGCCTTATGAGATTTACAGTTGATTACATGAGGGTAATAGTTCTAAGCATCCCCTTTGCCCTATATTCTATGACCCTGTATAATCAGTTAAGGCTTTGTGGCAATGTCAAAGATGGTATGAGGGGCCTGCTTTCCGGTATGTTAGTCAATATGGCCCTAGACCCTATACTTATGTTTGGATTAGGATTAGGGTTTATAGGGGCTGGATATGCAACTTTGATAGGTCAAATTGTAGGAACTATATTGCTCACAAGACTATCCAGGAAAAATGGGAATATAGGTGTAGATTTAAAAAAGGTCAGGATAAATAAGGAGAGGGTATATCATATTTTGGCTGGTGGAATGCCTAACTTTCTGCGCCAATCTATTACAAGTATAGCCCTGATTCTCCTAAATATTTCAGCCGCAAGATACGGTGATGGCCTATTGGCAGCCCTGACAATCAGTTCAAGGATACTAGCTTTGGCTTATTTGATAATGATAGGTTGGGGTCAGGGATTTCAACCGATTTGCGCCATGAATTATGGGGCTAGCCAATATGATAGGGTGAAAACAGCCTTTAAACTGGCAGTGCTGGGGGCAACAGCCTTTTTAATTTTATCAGCCTTTGGCTTACATATTTTTGCAAAAGAGCTAATTATGACTATGACGAAAGATAGCCAAGTTATAGCATACACTAGGAAGTTACTAAACCTCCAGTGCTTAACACTACCACTTTTAGGATATTTTGCCCTGTCTAGTATGCTAATGCAAAATATAGGTCAATATTTTTGGTCATCAATTATTTCAATTTCACGCCAGGGTATTTTTTATATTCCACTTTTATATATCCTGACAGGGGCATTTGGTCAGGTCGGGATTTACTTGTTACAACCGATGGCAGACCTAATGTCCTTTATCTTAGCCATTTTCGTAGTTTGGAAAATAGGGCTGAGGACTAGAAGGAATCGTAAGTAATGTGATAAAATTAAATATAGCCAGTATCATAGCTGGTGAATATTTGAAGGGAATCAGACTTGGATATGAAAGGTAGAATTAAATTCCATAGTATTTATTATAGATATCCACTATTTATAATCTTACTGGTTATAGCGGGAGCAAAATTTATATCTAATGGTAAGGATATAAGTATGACTTATTTTGGCGATGTCTTAACTATTGGACAGGACCAGCTAACCTATATTACTACTGGCCTTACCCTAGCCATAGTGGTAATTTTTTCTATTGTAGGCTATAAAATTTATATAAGCCAGGAGGGGATATATCTAAGGAAAATAGACCTTATGGTAGACTGGAGTGAAGTAGAAGGGCTTAGCCATGTCTGGATTAATGAGTTTAGGTCTAGGACAGGTAATGCCAACTTTTACAACAGAAAAACCCTGGTTATATATAGGAAAGACTACAAACCAATTTGTGTATATAATATTTCTCTATTGTCTCTTTTTGTGGCAAAATTATATAGTCCTAAGATTAAAACTAATATTGTGTTTGCCAGCCTAGCTACTATGATTAATGTGGGCCTTAATGGCTGGGTATTTTATCAATTGTTTTTTGCCGGCCTAGAGAGTATGAGTATTGGAATATTCTTTTCTTGGATGGGATTGTTTTTTCTCAAGACATTGATACTACCGGTCATAATGACAAGTCTAGAGAATAGGACCCACGGAGACAATCTATTCCATGATACGGCCTATGAGAAAAATCGTTCAAAGGTAGTTCACCTATAGGTGGTTGAAAATGTACAAGAATATTGCTATTGCTGGTAAGGCTTGTTTATATCCAATAGCTGATATAAATGTATAGAACATAAAGTACAAAGCGTAATATAGAAGTGAAAAATAAAATTTTAGTGAGGAACTTTATGGAAAATTTAGACTTATATCCTTGGGCAATTAGCCTAGATAAGGAAAAAACTATTGAATACTATATAAATAATGATCTTTCAGAAGATAAGAGCCTAAACCTAGCTTTAAAGAAGCAATTAGATTCTGAGACTCTTAACTTTATAGAACGCTTTGGTGTAGATATAAAGAAGGCTAGTGTACGCTTTATTCCAAGTATATTTGATGAAGATGATGTAGGAATATTGTACTGCTATATTTAGTATCGGATAACAATTGCAATAAAAAATTTAATAATTGATCATAAGAAAAACTGTCTGTGAAATCAAATATTCAAGAAAAGAATTTCACTTTTTTATATGGTTTATTTCTAAAAGGCATTTATTATTGCAGCTTATAATATGGCTATTGTATAATTGTATTATGAAAAATAAACTTGTGGAGGTGGAAGTATGAAAACTGTATGGAATGATTGGTTAAAGCAGGCAGTTTTTATTTATTCTGTTTTATACACGATTGCAACTATTTTTAATAGCGTGCTATATCTTTTAAACGGACATTATGAAGATCCTAATGGAAATTGGCATGAATTGGACAGGGCTATTATCGTCTTTATTATTGTTCTAGCCTATATTCTGGTTAAAAATTTAAAAATTAGCAATTATTGGGTCAAGGCTTTAGTAGTATACATTCCAACACTCATACTGGTATTTGTATATATTTGGTTGACAGGATTTAGAGAAGCCTTGGCAGATTCTGCCTATAGAGATATATTCATAAATTATACTATAGGTTATCTAGCCGTTTCAATAATAGGATGGATTAAAAATCGCATTAAAAATAGGTCTTTAGATAGAAAATAAGTATTGGGGGGAGTTAGTAATATGGAAAATAATCTGACTGATAAATATAAAATATTAAATCGTGATTTGATTAAGTATATAGCTATGTTTTTGATGTTATTGAATCATATTTCAATAATATTTATGGAGCCAGGTACATTCTTATCAGAATTTTTCCTAGACTTGGGTTATTTCACTGCTATTACCATGTGTTATTTTCTGGTTGAAGGATATAGGTACACGCATTCTAAAAAGAAATATGCTAGGAGGCTGTTTATATTTGCCCTAATTTCTGAGATACCATTTAGTTTGGCCTTTACCGAGGAGGGTGTCCTAGAGTTTCATGGGCTTAATATGATATTCACCTTGCTGATTTGTTTTGGGATTTTAGTTGTGGTTGAAAGGGTAGGAAATAAAATTTTAAGGTTTGTATGTATTTTGGGGCTTATTATACCATCCTTAATATCAGATTGGGCCTTATTAGCACCAGTATTTACCCTATTATTTATTTGGAGTTATGGGTCAAAGGTTAAAACTAAGTATGCATTTATTATATCAATGATTTTGTTTGGAATGTTAGAATTTTTAGCCCGAGTCAATATGCTTCCGCTAAAAGAAAATTTGATATTTTCCCTAGGAAGTATGTTGGGTATTGTACTTGCTGGAATTAGCATTATATATTTGTATAATGGTAAACGAATGGATAGGGGAAGGGAATTTTCTAAGTGGTTCTTTTATATTTTCTATCCAGGACATTTATTGATCTTGGGTTTGATTAGGCTTTTTATCTAATGAAAAAACTAATTATTATAAAAACAGACAGGATGATTTAAACATTTTTATAAAAATTTCAAAAAATATTCGATTTCTTCTTTTTAAATTGCTACTTTTGTAGTATTATATATAGGGTACTTGGTATAAGTAAAAAAACTTTAGGACAGGAGAGTCTCTGGTAAAGGATTATCCATACAGCCTATAAGTAAATTTGAATTAAATTGAAAGAGGAAGATAGTATGACAAGAAATGTTGGTACAGTAGCACGTGGAGTACGTTGCCCTATAATTCGTCAGGGTGACAATTTATCAGATATAGTAGTTGATTCAGTAATTGAAGCAGCTAAAACAGATGGCTTTGAGTTAGGTGATAGGGATGTAATTGGTATTACAGAGTCTATCGTTGCAAGAAGCCAAGGCAACTACGCTTCTATAGATGCAATAGGCAAGGATGTTAAGGCTAAGTTTGGTGGAGAAACGATAGGTATAATCTTCCCAATCCTTTCTCGTAACAGATTTGCCATATGTCTAAAGGGTATGGCAATGGGAGCTAAGAAGGTTGTATTGATGCTTTCATATCCAAGAGATGAAGTTGGTAACCAGTTATTGACAGAAGACCAGTTAGATGACAAGGGAATAGATCCATATTCAACAGTATTGACACTTGAAAAATATAGAGAATTATTTGGTCAGAATATCCACCCATTTACAGGTGTGGACTATGTTGACTACTATAGCGAAGTAATCAGGTCAGCTGGAGCAGATGTAGAAATAGTATTTGCTAACCATGCTACTGAAATCTTAAACTACACTAAGAATGTAATAAACTGTGATATCCATACTAGAAAGAGAACAAGCAGGATATTAAAGGCTGCAGGAGCTACAGTTTATGGTATGGACGAAATATTGACAGAATCGATAGACGGAAGTGGTTACAACACTTTGTATGGTCTATTGGGATCAAACAAGTCGACAGAGGATAGCGTAAAGTTATTTCCTAATGAGTGTACTGACCTTGTATATGATATCCAGGACAAGCTATTGAAGAAGACTGGTAAGCATATAGAAGTAATGGTATATGGAGATGGAGCTTTCAAGGATCCAGTAGGGCAGATTTGGGAACTTGCTGATCCAGTAGTATCACCAGCCTATACAGCAGGCTTGGAAGGTACACCAAACGAATTGAAGTTAAAGTACCTGGCAGACAATGACTTTAACGATTTATCAGGTGAAGCTCTTAGGGAAGCTATATCTGAAAGAATAAAGTCAAAGGATGCTTCATTGGTAGGTAAGATGGAGTCTGAAGGTACTACACCAAGAAGGCTTACTGACCTAATAGGTTCATTGTGTGACCTTACAAGTGGTTCAGGTGATAAGGGTACACCGATAGTACTTGTACAGGGATACTTTGATAATTATACAAATAATTAATCGATAAGTTAAATATATTAATAGGGGCTGGTATTCTGGGCAGATGCACAGAATACTAGCCCCTATTTTTTGCTAATTTCTTGGGAATCATTCCTAAATATATAGATTATAAAGAAGTGGTGTGCGAAATCAAATATCAAAAATTTAACAAAATGACCTTGTTAATTTATTTGAATTGTGCTAATATTAAGTTAATTACTTTTTTAGGAGGGGATAAAATGGCAAAAATATTAATTAGTCCAAGTAAGTATATTCAGGGGCCAGGCGAGCTAAAAAAGCTAGGTCAGTATGTTGAAAATCTAGGAAAAAAGGCCCTAGTTTTGATAACGGAATCGGGTTATAAGAGGGTTGGTTCAGCCATAGAGGCAGGATTCAATGATTCTCAAGCTGTCATGGATGTTTGCTATTTTAATAGAGAGTGTTCAAAGGTAGAGGTTGACAGAATCATTGACAAGTATGTGAACCAGGGAGATTGTGATATAATTGTCGGTATTGGAGGAGGCAAGTTGGCGGATACTGCCAAGGCAGTTGCCTACTATACGAAGAAACCTGTAGTAGTTTGCCCGACTATAGCGTCGACTGATGCTCCGTGCAGTGCCCTATCAGTTTTGTATACTGAAGATGGTGTATTTGACCAATACCTGTTTTTACCAAAAAATCCTGATATAGTAATGATGGATACAGAGGTTATTTCCAAGTCTCCTGTTAGGCTGACTGTAGCAGGTATAGGCGATGCCCTGGCAACGTACTTTGAAGCGAGAGCATGCAAGGCTAGTGGGGCAATATCGTGTGCAGGTGGAAAGACAACAGAGGCAGCTGTTGCTCTGGCAAAGTTGTGTCTAGATACCCTATTAGAGGAAGGTTTAAAGGCCAAGATAGCCTTGGAAGCCGGTGTATGCACAGAGGCAGTTGAAAAGGTAATTGAAGCCAACACGCTACTAAGTGGTATAGGTTTTGAGTCTGCCGGTTTGGCAGGTGCCCATGCAATCCACAATGGTTTGACTGCCCTAGAAGAGTGTCATCATATGTATCACGGTGAGAAGGTAGCCTTTGGTACCCTTACTCAGTTGGTATTGGAAAATGCCCCATCTGAGGAATTAGAAGAGGTATTTAACTTCTGTATTGATATGGGATTGCCAGTTACACTTGAAGAATTGGGTGTTAAGGAAATAGACAAGGATAAACTAATGGAAGTTGCTAGACTTGCTTGTGCAGATGGAGATACTATGCATAATATGCCGTTTGAAGTAAATGAAGATAAGGTATGCAGTGCTATAATTGCTGCTGATGCCATGGGTAGGTTCTTCCTAGGTCTATAAGCATAAGTTATTAAATAAGAGTTTTAAGTGGAATAAGACCTTTAGGTTTTGTTCCACTTTTTAAAATTATGTACTATAATAGAGGTAGGGCCTATAGTCATGATAATAGAGAAGTTATAGCTTAAAATCGTGTCTATAGCTACCTTATATGTTTTGATTAAATCTACTAGATATGGAGGTTATTATTATGAACCAAGAAAAGAATTTAAAGAAGTACAAGTGCAGACCATGTGGTTTTGTATATGATCCTGAAAAGGGGGTACCTGATTACGGTATCAAGCCAGGTGTTCCTTTTGAAGACCTTCCAGATGACTGGGTATGTCCAAAGTGTGCGGCTAGCAGGTGGATGTTTGAAGAAGTAAAGGAAGGAAAATAGGACCTAGTTTGCCCTATATAATTGATATTATGGAGGGAATAATGAAGTTAGTAATTGATTTATTTACAGCCTTTGCCAAGATTGGTAGTTTTACCTTTGGTGGTGGTTATGCCATGCTACCCATGATTAAAAAGGAAGTAGTAGAAAGGCACGGTTGGGCAACTGACCAGGAAATATTAGATTATTTTGCTATCAGTCAGGTGACACCAGGTGTAATAGCAGTAAATACGGCAACTTTTGTCGGTTATAAGATCGCCGGTATAGCTGGGGCCATATCAGCAACTCTAGGGGTTATCTTTCCGTCGATTCTTATAATAACTATAATAGCAGCCTTTTTAACCAATTTTGCCAGTCTGCCGGCAGTTGTCCATGCCTTTAATGGTATCAGGGCATGTGTATGTGTCTTGATATTAAATGCAGTTTATAATATGGCAAAAAAGTCAGTTATAGATATACCAACAGCTATTATTTTTATTTTGGTGGCTATAGTTGCTATAATGAGTGTTGTTTCACCTTTTATCCTGGTAATAGTAGCCGGTATTTTAGGTTTACTAATCCAGTATTTCAAGTTAAGAAAGAAGGTGGACTAGGTGCCAGGAATTTTTACTTTAGTCTACTATTTCTTTACAACGGGCCTGCTTGCCGTAGGAGGTGGCCTTGCAACTCTACCATTTTTGTATGATATAGGTAAGAAGACAGGTTGGTATACTGGATTAGATGTTGCTAATATGGTCGCAATTGCCCAAAGTACTCCAGGTCCAACTGGTATAAATATGGCTACATATGTAGGTTTTAAACAATTTGGAGTTCTTGGTGCTATTATAGGTCCTATATCCCTGGTCCTACCTTCACTGATTATTATAGTAATAGTCTATAGGATCTTGGATAAGTTTAAGGAATCAAAGATAGTACAGGGGATTTTTTATGGTTTGAGGCCGGCTTCAAGTGGACTGATTTTGGCAGCTGCCTTTAGAGTTATCCAGATTTCCTTGTTAAATATGTCTAATAAGTGGTCTGTTTTAGGCTATTTTAGGTGGCCAGCCCTGGTTTTGGCTGGACTTATATTTTTAATACAGTACTACAAGAAAAATATCCATCCAATATTTTTAATAGTCTTGGCAGGTATTATTGGAGTTGTATTCAAGATATGATATTGGAAAAGGGCTTAGGGTCTTTTGGCATAAAAATAGAGAAGGAAGGCCAATTTATAGTCTTCCTTCTCTATTTTGTTTAATAGGTTTATTAAGGTATTCTTATGTGCTAATTAATTTGCAAACATACTACCTGTCTGCATTTAAATCGTAGTCAACCAAAAGGTTGGCTTTTATCAATACTGGTCTCAAGGCTGTGTATAGTAGCATAGCTATGATAACTGTAGTTATAGCGTTGAAGAATGTTGCTCCTGCACTGAACTTTGCTAGTACACTTGCTACATCAGCTGGCTGACCTAATACATATATTTTGTAGAAGTATCCTACTATAGGGTCTGCAAATACATTAAATGCCATACCTATGATTGAGCCTGATAGGGCATACCTGAATACTTTTTTTGAATCATTAGTATGATTAATTCTACCGATTTTATGGGCAAAAAGACCGACGATAAGACCTATGCATAACTTAAGAACAAAGGTCTTAGGTGCAACTAGTATATAAACCGGGTCCATTATATCTGCAATTGTCATGCCGATAGCTCCAGCAAGTCCACCATATACACCGCCGATTAATAGGGCAGCTAGTACTAGAAAGACATTACCAAAGTGGATTGATGTTGCATCGCCTCCTGGAACAGGTATCTTAATCTGTAGGTAAGTAAATGTTACAAAGCAAAGTGCAGCAAGTATTGCAGACTGAGTTAGCTTTGCTAGATTCTTGTTTTTCATAATTCCTCCTAAAAGTAATATTTTATAATTACAAGTACAATTCTATCAATTTCATGCTAATAAAGTCAACTATTAGACATCATATGGTGAAAAAATAGACTTTGAACCCATACAATTTTAATTTTCTTTTGATAATAATTACCATGAAAAGATCTTTTGCAAATAATTTTAAAAAAATCTATAATATTTCAGTTTATTTGGTATAATATATATGAAAGATTCAGGTTGGGTAGGTTCAGGACGGATCCTATCTATAGTATATAAAGGAGAAGATAGACATGGATAGAAATGATAAGTGTTGGTGTGGAAGTGGATTAAAGTACAAGAAGTGCCACATGGATTTTGATGACAAGATAAGAGAATATGCTATGAATGGACATATAGTTCCGGATAGATTTAACATAAAAACACCTAGAGAAATTGAGGCTATAAAGGAAAGTGCCAAAGTTAATACGGGGGTTCTTGACCACCTGGAAGGTAAGATTCTTGCAGGTATGTCCACTGAGGACATAAACAAACTGGTACATGACTATACTGTAAGTCATGATGCCATACCAGCCCCCCTTAATTATGAGGGCTTCCCAAAGAGCTGTTGCACATCTATTAATAATGAGGTTTGCCATGGTATACCATCAGAAGATATAATCCTAAAGGATGGGGATATAATTAATGTAGACGTGTCTACTATAAAGAATGGTTACTTTTCAGATGCATCCAGGATGTTTATGGTAGGTCAAGTAAGTGAAGAGGCTAAAAACCTGGTGGAAGTGACTAAGGAATGCCTTAATGTAGGCCTAGAACAGGTTAAGCCTTGGGGCCATATAGGTGATATTGGGGCAGCTATCCAGGAATATGCAGAGTCAAGGGGATATTCCGTAGTTACCATGTTTGGTGGACACGGTATAGGTAACGAATTTCATGAGGAGCCATTTGTATCCCATGTAGGTAGGAGGGATACAGGTATGTTGATGGTTCCTGGTATGGTATTTACTATAGAACCGATGATAAATGCTGGTAAGCCACAGGTATTTGTGGATAAGAAGAATGGTTGGACTTCATATACTAAGGATGGTAGTCTATCTGCCCAGTGGGAACACCAGGTTTTGGTTACAGAAGATGGATATGAAATAATTTCAGCTTAATTCATAAAAATGATTGACAAGGATGGATTTTTGTATTATACTATTCGAGTAGTGAAAAGAAGTAGAATCCGTTCTCACCTTACAGCGCGGCTAGTAGGGTTGTATAAGTTTAATCAGTGGTTTATTTTGCTGTTTTATTTTAGAACTTATGACGGATTTTTATATCCGTCTTTTTTTTCGTACTAGAGAGATTTCTAATGAGAAATTTTATTTTTAAGAAAGTAGAGGTGTTCTAAGATTAGTAAAGAAATAGCTATCAATGAAGAAATAAGAGTTAAGGAAGTCAGGTTGATTTCTGAGACAGGAGAACAGTTAGGTATAGTAACTTCTAAGGAAGCAAAGGAGCTGGCAAGTTCAAAGAATTTGGATCTTGCTATGATATCACCTAATGCCAAGCCTCCAGTTTGCAAGATTATGGACTACGGCAAGTACAAGTATGAGCAGGCTAGGAAGGAAAAGGAAGCAAAGAAGAAACAAAAAGTAATCAATGTCAAGGAAGTAAGACTTAGACCAGGTATTGGTGATCACGACCTTAATACTAAGGCAAACCAGGCTGCCAAGTTCTTGCAGAAGGGTGACAAGGTCAAGGTTGAACTTAGGTTCAGAGGAAGAGAGCTTGGTCACAAGGACATAGGTAAAGAAGTAATGTTAAAGTTTATTGATTTATTAAGTGAGTTTGGAGAACCAAATAAAGCCCCTAAGTTTGAGGGAAATAATATGGTTGCAATTATAGATCCAAAGAAATAGATAAATATTGAGAGGAGGATTTTGTTATGCCAAAGATGAAAACACATAGAGGTGCAGCAAAGAGATTAAAGAGAACAGGAAGCGGAAAGCTAAAGAGAGCAAAGGCTTATAAGAGTCATATACTTACAAAGAAATCACCTAAGACTAAGATGAACTTGAGACAGTCAACTTTAGTAAGTGATGGCGATGCAAAGAGAATAGCACAATTATTACCATACAAGTAAGATTAGTATTTAGGAGGATTAGAAATGGCAAGAGTAAAGAAGGGTATGAATGCCCATAAGAGACATAAAAAGGTATTGAAGCTTGCAAAGGGATACCAGGGATCAAGAAGTAAGCTTTTCAAGACTTCAAATCAGTTTGTAATGAAGGCATTAAAGAATGCTTACATAGGTAGAAAGCAGAAGAAGAGAGACTTCAGAAAGCTATGGATACAGAGAATAAATGCAGCTTGTAGAATGAACGACATGTCTTATTCTAAGTTCATGAACGGTCTAAAGAAGGCTGGAGTAGAAGTTAACAGAAAGATGCTTTCAGAATTAGCAATAGCTGATCCAGATGGATTCGCAAAGCTAGTTGCAGTTGCTAAAGAAAACCTAGCATAATTTAGGAAATGTGAGACGAACCAATATGGTCGTCTCTTTTTTATTGAGAGTATAGATTTTTTTCTGTAAACTTGCCTTCCATAGTAATTTTGTCAATTTAGACAACTTAAATTTATAGAGAGTATATAAAAGGACCCAGTTTTGGGTCCCGATTATATAGCGTTCGATTTTAGTCCTTTTTGAAATGATCCTTAGCCTTGACTGCTAAACCAGCAGACTTAACGATTCCCTTTTTTAGGGTCTCCTTGGCTGTACTTATATCATCACTGATATCTACTGCCACCTCACTGACCTCTTTAACATTGTCGGTAACCGTGTCTACATTTTCCAGAATAGAATGCAATTTAGCTATTGCTAGGCCTACATTTGTGGAATTTTGAACTAGTAGAGTATCCACATTACTTATTAAACTTGAAAGTTTCCTAAAAAGGATAATAAGGGCTACAAGGGCTACACATCCAAGTAGGGCCAGTAGAAATAAAATTGTGTCTATACTTATTGTTAAAGTCATATTGCACCACCAATCTAATATTATTTTTATCGTAATACATATTCATTATAATTAATTATATATTATAAGGGGAAGAAATAAAAGTCATAGACGAAAATTTCTGGCTATTTGATTAGGCAATTTTCATTTAATCCTCTTGTAAAATAAAACGAAATTTATACAGTATTTTTTAAAAGTAAGTGAAAGTCCAGTAAAATAAAATATCTATGCAAGATTTACACCTGTTTTTAGTTCAAAACCAGGAAGTGATTCCAAAAGTTTTAGTTAAAGTTACAAAAATAAGTTACAAAATGTAACTTTTATTTTAAGGTTACAAACTAGTATTTGCAATATATACAGTCTTGGTGATGAAATTTTATCTAAAAAAATGGTTGCTTTTTTGTAATTTTTGTATTAGAATAAAGAAGTCGGATCGATTAAAGTAACAAAAATGATACAAAAAGTTACAGCGGTGTAATTAATACGATAAGACAAAATGAATATAATTATTCAAAAAAGAAAGGATGAATAAAGTTGAGATTTTTGCTTTTTTTATCCAAACTAAGGAGGATATTGTATGAAGAAAATATTGGGAAAGATAGTCTGTATGGCTTTTATATTAATTTTTGCATTTGGAGGAAGTATGTCAGATGCTAAGTCAATACTAGGAACAAGTGGTTGGTCTAAATCAAATGGTAGACAGGTATATGTGGGTTCTAACGGTAAGAACATTAAAGGTTGGAATAGAATCAGTGGTTTGTGGTTCTACTTTAATTCTTCAGGTCACATGGTAACAGGAACTCAGAATATAAATGGTAAAACATACCAGTTTAACAATGATGGAAGTTACAATAGGGAAGTGCCTGCTACAAAGACAAGCAACTACACTACTTCAACTTCTAATGGTAAGGTTAAGTACTATGACAAGAGTGGTAACTACTTGGGTACAGGTAAGAAGTATATCTCTAATGCCAGTGCTTATACTGGAGATACTACTACTGCATCAGGACAGAGACCAAGGTGGGGTACTATAGCAGTAGACCCTAAGGTTATACCTCTAGGATCTAAGGTGTATGTACCATACTATGACAAGGTATTTATAGCCAACGATACAGGTGGTATCATCAGGGGTACAATGATCGATATATTCATGAATTCTGCTTCAAATATGAGAAAGTTTGGTAGAAGGAATATTGAGATTATAGTACTTGATAGGTAGTAAATATATAACTAGAAAACTTTAACAAATATGAAATTTAGATTTCGAGTCAGTAATTAAGTTTTATCTTGATTTAGAAGAGAGCACAAGGTGGCGAGAAATTTAAAAGATAAGAACTCAAGCAAGACCTTAAAAAGTATTACCTAATAAAAGAATAGAAAGACCCTAACCGACCAGTCAAGAGGACTAGAAGGCTAGGGTCTTTCTTATGAGTTCAATTTTAAAATTATAAGTTTATCTTACTTCAAGTTTATTAGTGGCACAAATCATATGTGCCTTGTGTACAGAAATATTCTTGAATTTATACCTAAGGTCAGGTGGTATCCTCATAGTATCACCTTTTTTTAGTTGAATAGACTTACCATCATCAGTTTGAACAATAATACTGCCCTTTTCAATGTGGATTATATCATCAGAAACGGTTTTTCCAAGTGGCTGGTAATTAGTTTCTGAATGAGCATGAAATATTATTCTTACAAGGTTGATGCTCTGAGTAGTAGACCTAGTTGTGAGCAACTGAAATTCAAGGTTGTTCCTACATGGGTAGACAATAGTGGATAGGGTGTCAGACCTTCTAACCAGGTTTTCTAAAACAACAGGTTCTTCTAATAAAGAGGAGAGGCTAGTATTCATGGTATCTGCTATAGAGTTCAATACACTCAGGCTAGGGTTTCCAACACCTCTTTCTAATTGACTAAGCAGAGCAGTACTAATTCCGGACATGTCAGAGAAATCTTTAATAGTTAAGTTGTTACTTTTTCTGTATTCTATAAGTCTGTTGCTAAGTTGAATAATATCCATGATAGCCTCCTATAATATAAAAATTATATAATATCATTGACGATACTATATTGACAAGTGCTTAATACAATGATTAGCAATAATAATTATATTATAACATTTGTATGTAAAAAGGGGTATATATTATAAAAAAATATTTGTATTAAATCAAATTGTTATATTTTTTCATATGTGTTAAAATTAAATGTAATGCATAATAGGCATATAGTGATAAAGGAAAGGTATTATGATAATTTTAGGGATAGATCCAGGCCTGGCTATTATTGGCTATGGCTTGGTTGAATATAAAAATAATAGGTTTAGGACTATAGACTACGGGGCTATAACTACGCCAGCAGGTATGTCTACTGTAGAGAGGTTGGAGAGGATATACAAGGGTATGAACCAACTATTTCACATGTATGATATTGATGAGGTTGGTATAGAGGAGCTATTTTTTAATAAAAATGTTAAAACTGCCATCACAGTAGCCCAGGCTAGGGGGGTAATACTATTATCATGCCAGCACCATGCCAAGCCAACCTACGAATATACACCCCTTCAGGTAAAGCAAGGTGTATGTGGCTATGGTAGGGCTGATAAACCCCAGGTCCAAAAGATGGTGACCTCTTTTTTGAATCTTAAGGAAGTACCAAAGCCAGATGATGTTGCAGATGCCCTGGCTGTGGCCATCTGCCATGCCCATTCTAACCGCTTGGGCAAGGAATTAAGTAAGTTTGAATAATAGGAGTGATATAAATGATAGGATATATTAAGGGCACAGTTGAATATATAGGTATAGACTATGTGCTTATTGAAAATAATGAAATAGGCTACAAGCTGAATGCATCTAGCAATACCCTGTCCCAACTAAATGAAGGTGATAGGGTTAAGGTATACACAAAGATGATAGTGAGAGAGGATGATATCAGCCTATGTGGATTTTATTCTAAGGAAGAATTGGATATGTTTAATCTTTTAACATCTGTATCCAAGATAGGGACTAAGTTGGGGCTTGCTATTCTTTCTTTTGCTACACCACCCCAGCTCCACCTATATATTTCGACTTCTGACACCAAGACCCTGTCGAAGGCTCCTGGAGTTGGAAAGAAGACCGCTGAGAGGATGGTCTTGGAGTTGAAGGACAAGTTGGGCAAGTTAAGTATAAGTGGTGAGGACTTTGTTGGAAAACCAACTGTGTCTATGCCAACTACTAGCGATGGTGAAGCCATAGATGCCTTGATTGCCCTGGGTTATACAGGTCAGGAATCAAAGGTGGCTGTAGACTTTGTTAAACAGCCAGGTATGGGGGTTGAAGATATAGTAAAGAAGGCCCTAGAGTATATTTTGAAGACTAACTTTAAATTCTAATAGGAGGTAGCTGGTATGGATGAAGAACGTATAATTACTTCCAGTATGAAGGAAGAAGATTTTGACATAGAAAATAGCCTGAGACCCAAGTCTCTAGACGAGTATTTAGGCCAGGAAAAGTCCAAAGAACAGTTGAGGATATTTATTGATGCTGCCAAGTCGAGGAGCGAGTCTCTGGACCATGTCCTTTTGTATGGACCTCCAGGTCTTGGTAAGACGACTCTTGCAAGTATCATAGCCAATGAGATGGGTGTTAATTTGAGGATTACATCCGGGCCTGCCATAGAGAGGGCGGGAGATTTAGCTGCGATTTTGACAAATTTACAGGAAAATGACGTCTTGTTTATTGACGAGATACACAGGATAAATAGGAGTGTAGAAGAGGTCCTATACCCAGCCATGGAAGACTTTTGTCTGGATATAATAATAGGCAAGGGACCATCTGCCAGGAGTATAAGACTAGACCTACCTAAGTTTACCCTTATTGGGGCTACAACCAGGGCGGGTATGCTGACTAACCCCCTAAGGGATAGGTTTGGAGTTATTTGTAAACTGGACTACTACAAGGAAGATGAGTTAGCTGAAATAGTACGCAGGTCATCCGGCATATTGAATGCAGGAATAATGGATGATGGTGCAGTTGAGATAGCAAGAAGGTCTAGGGGGACTCCAAGAATTGCAAATAGGCTACTAAAGAGGGTCAGGGACTTTGCCCAGGTCAAGGCCGACGGTAATATTACCGACCAAGTGGCCCAGGCTGCCCTTGAATTGTTGGGTGTGGACTCTCTGGGCTTAGACTTTATTGATAAGAAGCTTTTGATGACGATTATAGAAAAGTTTAATGGGGGTCCTGTAGGTCTGGATACCCTGGCTGCATCTATAGGTGAGGATAGAAATACTATAGAAGATGTATATGAGCCTTACCTCTTGCAATTAGGCTTTATAAACAGGGCACCTAGGGGTAGGATAGCCATGCCAAGGGCCTATCAACATTTGGATATCCCATATGAAGAAAAGAAGAAAAAAAAGTAATTGAGGTGAGATATGAAGACCAGTGATTTTAAATACGACCTACCAGAAGAGTTGATTGCCCAGGTTCCTATTGAGGACAGGTCTAGTTCAAGGTTGATGGTGGTTGATAAGAATACAGGCCAGATAGAACACAGGGTTTTTAAGGATATAATAGATTATTTAGAAGAAGGAGACTGTCTAGTCCTAAATGATACGAGGGTAATACCAGCCAGGTTTATAGGCGAAAAGGTTGGGTCTGGTGGCAAGATGGAGTTTTTGCTCTTGAAGAGAAATGAAGATGATACTTGGGAGACCCTTGTAAAACCAGGTAAGAGGGCCAAGCTTGGGGCAAGATTTTCTTTTGGTGGAGGTAAACTATTTGCAGATGTAGTCGATATACTTGAAGATGGTTCAAGGTTGGTTAAGTTTGATTATGATGGTATCTTTGAGGAAATTTTAGACGAACTAGGCAATATGCCCCTGCCTCCATATATAACAGAAAAGCTAGAGGATAAGGAAAGGTACCAGACTGTATATTCAAAGCATAATGGGTCAGCTGCAGCACCCACAGCAGGCTTGCATTTCACAGACCAACTACTTGACCAGATAAGGGCCAAGGGGGTAAAGACTGCCTTTGTAACCCTGCATGTTGGTTTGGGTACTTTTAGGCCAGTCAAGGTTGATGATGTAGGCCAACACAAGATGCATTCGGAGTTTTATATGGTAACACAAGAGGCTGCAGATATGATTAATGAAGCCAGGGCCAAGTCTAAGAGGGTTATCTGTGTGGGGACTACTAGTTGTAGGACTATAGAGTCTGCATCCAAACCAGATGGTAGGTTGGAAGCTAAAAGTGGCTGGACAGATATCTTTATATACCCAGGCTATAAGTTTAAGGTATGTGATAATTTGATTACTAATTTTCACCTACCAGAATCTACTTTGATTATGTTGGTAAGTGCCATATCAAGTAAGGAAAATATATTAAATGCCTATAAATCAGCAGTGGAAGAAAGATATAGGTTCTTTAGTTTTGGGGACGCAATGTTCCTGAAATAATTTTTGGGGATTTAGGGCATAGAAATATGTCATTTTTTAAGTGATTTGATAGAGAAGGACTATGAAAGGAAATATATGTACGCAGTTAGATATGAATTGATAAAAACCTGTAAACAAACAGGGGCTAGGTTGGGTAGGCTTCATACACCTCATGGTGTGATTGAAACACCTATCTTTATGCCAGTTGGGACTCAGGCAACAGTAAAGTCTATGACTCCGGAAGAATTAAAAGATATAGGTTCACAGATAATACTGAGCAATACCTACCACTTGTATATGAGGCCGGGTCATGACCTGATAGAAAGGGCTGGTGGCCTACACAAGTTTATGAACTGGGATAAACCAATATTGACAGACAGTGGTGGCTTTCAGGTATTCAGCCTAGGACCACTTAGGAAGATAAAGGAAGAAGGGGTAGAGTTTAGGTCTCATCTTGATGGGTCAAAACACTTCCTATCACCTGAAAAGGCTACAGAAATCCAAAATGCCCTGGGTTCAGATATTATTATGGCCTTTGATGAGTGTGCCCCTTATCCAGCGGATAGGCAGTATGTTAAAAATTCACTTGAGAGGACTACAAGGTGGCTGGAAAGATGTAAGGCTGCCCATAAGTATCCGGAGAGACAGGCCTTGTTTGGTATAGTACAGGGAGGTATGTACAAGGAGCTTAGGGAACAGTCTGCCAGGGAAATAACAGCCATAGACCTACCAGGTTATGCCATAGGAGGTTTAAGTGTTGGAGAGCCAAAGGAAATGATGTATGAGGTCCTGGATTATACGGTTCCCCTATTGCCAGAGGACAAGCCAAGGTACCTGATGGGGGTTGGATCACCAGATGACCTACTAGAGGGTGTCCTAAGGGGTATAGACATGTTTGACTGTGTCCTGCCTACCAGGATAGCTAGAAATGGTACTGCCATGACGAGTCAGGGGAAGGTTGTAGTTAGAAATGCCTCTTATGCGGAAGACTTTAGTAGTCTAGACCCAGAGTGTGATTGTTATACATGTAGGAATTACACAAAGGCCTACCTGAGACACCTGATAAAGTGTAATGAAATCCTGGGGGCAAGACTCCTTACAATCCATAATTTACACTTCTTGTTAAAGTTGATGGAGAATGTAAGAGAGGCCATAAGAGAAGATAGACTTTTGGACTACAAAAAGGACTTCTTTGAAAAATATTATGGTAAATAATATCTAGATGGTTTATAATATAACATATATGATTTAATATAAAGGAGGGTATAAAATGCCACAGAATCAGATGATCATGGGAATTGGTATTTGGATATTGATATTCGTAATATTCTATTTCATACTAATAAGACCACAAAAACAAAAGGAAAAGAAACTTAATGAGATGAGAAATTCTATTGATAAGGGTGATACTGTTATTACAGTTGGTGGTATAATAGCCAAGGTAACAAGGGTTGAAGAAGATAGAATAATACTTGAATTAGGTCCAAATAGAACTAAGGTTCCATTCGAAAAATGGGCTATAGGTAGGGTTATTGAAAAGGCAGCCAAGGACGAAGAAGCTGTTGAAGTAGAAGAAAAGTTGGAACAGTAATACCAGGCGGTATGTGAAAAATACTACTCAATTTACCATATATATGGTATAATGAGAGGAGAAAAATTATTTTGGAGGGATTATCATGGAGAAAAAACATGTAAAAACTCTTTCAAAGGCTACTTTAAAGGAAAGTGCAGCAAAGGGCGGATGTGGTGAATGCCAGACTTCTTGCCAGTCTGCTTGCAAGACTTCTTGTACAGTTGCTAACCAAGAGTGCGAAAGATAGTATTCGAAAAGTAGAAGACAGCCTTTATGGCTGTCTTTTCGTATCAATAGAAAAAGGGGGAGGTAAAAAGATGAAACTTAGGAAAAGAGCGGCATCTCTAGTATTATCACTAACTATGTTGGCTTGTAGTTTGGCATCTGCTAGTGCCTTGTCATATAGTGAAATACAGCAGATAAAGGGAAATGATAGGTATGCCACAGCTAGTGGTATAGCTGGGGAATATGGTCTATATGACTCGGTAATATTGGTAAATGCTGACAAGAACAAGTTGGCAGATGGCTTGAGTGCCAGTGGTTTGGCAGGTGTAATAAAAGCACCTATACTTTTGGTACATAAAGATAGCATACCAAATGAAGCACAGTTAAGAATGGAGATTGCTAAGAAAATATATATTATAGGTTCTAATGATTCTGTGAGTTCTGATATAGAAAATAGACTAAGGAGCCAGGGAGGCTTTACAGTTAAGAGAATTGGTGGTCAGAACAGGTATGAAACTAGTAATAATGTTGCCAACGAGATTTTAAGTATAAAGGGGGCTGTTGGTAAGGTATTTATAGCAAATGGAAGTAGGGGAGAGGCAGATGCCATGAGTATCTCTGCTGTTGCGGCCAGGGATGGTGAACCTATCCTACTTACTAACGGAACTAGTATAAGTAGTACAGCCAGAACTATATCAGAAACTACTAAGAATGTATATGCAATAGGTGGTGTTGACTCCATATCATCTAGACTTGTAAGTTCACTAGGGGCTGTAAGGGTTAGTGGTAACAGTAGGTATCTGACAAATACACAGGTAATAAGAACATTCTACAGGGATACACCATACAAGTACATATTGAGTGATGGTTATAAGCTAGTCGATGCCTTGACAGGTGGACCTCTAGCAGGTAGAAATAATGCCCCAATAGTACTAGTTAGTGCTAACAGTGACAAGTCAGTACTAAGAGGCGCTAAATCCTTAATATCTTTGGGAGGAATCAGTCAAAGCGTATTGACTAAGTGTGCGGCTGAGACAAATAGGTAGAATTATGAGATATAACAAGCAGAAATATGAAGGTAAATTAGATTTAATAGTTTTAATTGTATATTCATTGTTTTTGTTTGGCCTTATAGAGACAATTAATAGGCGAAGTTTTATTAAATTTATAGACTTCGCCTTAGATTTTCCGATCCAGTTTTTTATTAACTACTTTTTGATTTTTATAATACTAGGTGTATCATTATTTTTAAAGAGGAAAGTATTTTACTATTATATAGCCAGTAGCTTACTATTGATACTGGCTATTAGCAGTTCTGTTTTATACACTTTGAGAGGAATGCCCTTGTCACCCTATGACCTTGTATCATACAAGGAGGCCTTAAATATTGCCAATGTATTTTTAGATGCCAGGTTTATGGTTGCCGGACTTGCCTTTTTAGCATTGGTTATAATTTTATCAATCGTTTCTTTTAGGTCATTTAAGACAGCTAATAGGATTAGGAATAAATCTGACCTGGGTGTTCTTTTGGTTGTTGCAACCATATTCTTTATAGTGGTTCCCCAACTAAAGGCTGCCAAGATTGTAACGGAAATAGCCTGGGATCCGGGCTTGTCCTATGAGACTAATGGCTTGGTTTTCTCCTTTGTAGATGAGACTTTTATGTCAATCAGGAAAAAACCACACGGGTACAGTAAGGACAGTGTAGAGGCTATTAGGTCAGACTTGGATAAAGAGGTTAAAAAAGACAAGAGGCTTATAAGGACAGGTGATGACAGACCAGATATAATCTTTGTTCAATTGGAGGGTTTTATGGACCCTACTAGGTTAAAAGGTTGTAATTATAATATAGACCCAATGCCAAACCTGAGAAAGATGATGGACAAGTACACATCTGGACTCATGAATGTACCAGTTACAGGTGGTGGTACGGCAAGGACAGAGTATGAAGTCATGTCTGGATTTAATTTTGACTACTTAAACCAGGGGGAAATTCCCTACCAGACATTCCTAGCTAAGAGACCATCTATATCCATAGCAAGTCAAATGAGGTCAGAAGGATATAAGTCTAAGGCTATCCACAACTTCAATTCCAGTTTCTATAATAGGCGAGAGGGCTATGAAAATATAGGCTACCAGAAGTTTATCAGTCTTGAGACTATGACGAATGTTGAGCACACTCCAATGTGGTGGCCAAAGGACAAGATATTGACTAGGTATATAATGGGTGAGTTGAATCAAGACAAGGGCAAGTCCATGATATTTACCATATCTACCCAGGGCCATAGCAAGTATCCTACTAGCAATATGGATATGGATTACAAGGTTAAGCTAGTGGATTCAAAGCTGGCAAAACAAGACCAAAACCAGATTAACTATTATGCAAACCAAGTCTATGAGATGGACCTATTTGTGAGGGACTTGAAGGCTAGCCTGGATGCCAGGAAGAAAAATTATGTCCTGGTTGTCTATGGGGACCACCTTCCTGCCCTAAATATAATTACACGAAATATGTCAGGTGTAGATAAATTTTCATCCCTATTTGCAGTGATAGATAATATGGGTATCAAGAAAAAGACTGTTCAAAAAGACCTTCAGGGATACCAGTTGTCTACTATGGTAATGGACCTTGCAGGGCTTAAGTATGGACCTATGAATATGGTCCACGCCTACCTTAAAGATAAATCAGACTACCAAGAAAAGCTGAAACTAGTCCAGTATGATATCTTATTTGGTAAGAGATACTTCTTAAAGGAGTCAGAAGAGCCTATAAAAAATAATAAGATGCAGTTAGGTACTAGGGATATGAAGCTTGAGTCCGTAGAGAAAAAGGATGGCAAGGTCTATATTAAGGGGCAGGGAATAAATAGAAACACAAGGTTATACATCGGAGGGGAAGAAGCCCAGGTATACTTTGTAGATGATAAGACCCTGCTATTGAAGGCCCCAAATTATAAGGGGAAAAAGATAGTATACCTTGAAATATTGGATAGCGATGAAAAGCCAATTTATAGGTCAAATACCTTGGTATATAAATTTTAGGGACCCATATGGGTTCTTAAAATTTGTGGATTTTTACTTAATCTGGGAGTTTTATGGAGGAAGAAATGAGGAAAAATAGCAAGATACATCCATCACCCTTGTATATTCTATCACCTGGGCAGATGATGGTTGCAGGCTTTGGTTTTTTGATTTTATTGGGCGCTGTACTTTTGGCCAGCCCCATATCATCAGCCAATGGAACTAGTACAAGTTTTATTGATGCCATGTTTACAGCGACATCCGCAGTATGCGTAACAGGTTTGGTAGTTGTGGATACGAGCATCCATTGGTCTATATTTGGTAAGGTGGTAATTATATTATTAATCCAGGTTGGAGGCCTGGGTTTTATGACCTTGGGTACACTAGTGGCCCTAATTTTCGGGAAAAAAATCAATTTGAGACAAAGAATATTGATAAAGGAAGCCTTGAATCAGGACGAATTGTCAGGTAGTGTTAAATTGATTAAAAAAGTTTTGAAATATACCCTACTTATAGAGGGGCTAGGAGCTTTATTATTGTCTTTTGCCTTTATACCACAATTCGGTCTTTTAAAGGGGGTAGGTTATTCGATATTTACATCAATATCTTCCTTTTGTAACGCGGGTTTTGACCTGATGGGAAGAGTGTCAGGAGAATACTCATCTATAGTGAGTTACTACAACAGGCCACTGATAGTATTTACTATTTCTGCCCTGATAATTCTCGGTGGTATTGGTTTTCCTGTCATAATTAATGTTGTAAACAAGAGAAATTTTAAAAAGCTGAACCTAAATTCAAAACTGGTTTTAGTGACTACTGCCATATTAATAGCAGGTGGTTTTTTGATGATATTTTTAGGAGAAATGGGCCATGCCTTGCATGGTATGAGTTTATGGGAAAAGTTCCAGGTGGCATTTTTCCAATCGGTTACTACTAGAACAGCTGGTTATGCTACAATAGACTTGACCCAGTTTAGAGAATCGACTTTATTTGTAATGATGATACTGATGTTTATAGGAGCGTCGCCAGCATCTACTGGTGGTGGTATAAAGACAACTACAGCGGCAATCTTATTTATAGCAGTAAAGTCATTTATAAAAAATGAAAATGAAATAACAGTCCAACACAAGAGAATAAATGTGTTTACCTTTAGGAAGGCCTTGGGAATATTTATTATTGCTATTACAATAGCTGTCTTGGGTGTCTATCTTTTGAGTATAACCCAAGACCCTAAGCATTTTGACATATTATCTTATTCCTTTGAAGTTTCTTCAGCCTTGGCTACAGTAGGTTTGTCCCTGGCAGGTAGCTACCATTTAAACGGTGTTGGTAAGGTGATAATAATGGTCCTGATGTTTACCGGTAGGGTAGGGTCATTGACTATATTTACAGCCTTTATAAGCGAAAACAAGAGAAAGAGGGTAAGGTACCCTGAAGCTAAGGTATTAGTTGGCTAGGAGGATATGAGATGAAGCAGTTTATAGTAATAGGTGGGGGGAGGTTTGGAGAAGCAACAGCCAAGACCCTAACAGAATCAGGCCAAGAAGTTATGGTAGTGGATATGGATGAAGATGTAATTCAACAAATATCTGATGAGGTAGAAAATACTGCCATACTGAATGTTACAGATGAGCAGGCCATGAAAAGCATCGGTTTAAACAACTTTGATGTGGCTATAGTTGCAATTGGTGGAGACCTGAGGGCTTCAATTATGGCTACCCTAATAGCTAAGGAAGCAGGTGTCCCCCTTGTTATCAGTAGGGCCAAGGATAGTCTACAGGCAGATGTATTAAAAAGGATAGGTGCTGATAGGGTTGTCTTTCCTGAGTCTGATATGGGGGTAAAGATAGCCAAGGCCTTGACCTTTGACAATGTTGTGGATTTCATGCAGTTGGATGATACACATTCAGTATTTGAGGTTACAGTTCCAAAGTCATGGGTAGGAAGCAACTTAATTGACTTGATGGTAAGAGACAAGTACAATATCAATGTTGTTGGTATCAAGAGGGGAGATACTTTCCAGGTTCCCCCTAGTCCTAGTCAGAACTTTGAGGACGGAGATATCATAGTAATAGCCGGTCAGACTAAGGTAATAGAAGAGATTGCCCTTTTGATCAGCGGTGATTCGTATATAAAGAGATAGGAAGTTTGGTATGGCTTATATAAAGAGTAAGGATAATGAAAAATTTAAAACCATTAAATCTTTGCTAGCCTCTAAAAAGAGGTATAAGGAGAAAAAGTATTTAGCCGAGGGACTTAGGACGGTTGAGTTGGCCCTTGAACATGGGGCAGATATCGACATGGTAATTTTAAGGGAGGGGTCTGAATTTGACCTGGACCTAAAAGACATTAGGGTTCATACCCTATCAAAAGACCTTTACGACCAGGTTAGCGATACAGAAAATTCCCAGGGGATAATGGTAGTTGTCAAGATGAGGGACCTGTCCAAGGAAGACTTTGACCCAAGCAGGCACAGGAGGGTCCTAGTCCTAGATAGGCTTCAAGATCCAGGTAATGTTGGGACTATCATCAGGACTGCTGATGCCATGGGTTTTGACCTAATCTGTATGACCAAGGGATGTGTGGATGTCTACAATCCCAAGGTAGTCAGGTCGGCCATGGGGTCCGGTTTTTATATGGACATACTCCTAGAAAGTCAGGAGGCTATACTATCCATCTTAAAAGGGGCAGGTCTACAAATAGTGTCAAGTTCCCTGGATACAGACAATTATTATGATGAAGTTACCTATGGAGATGGGTGTGCCCTTGTACTTGGCAATGAGGCTAATGGGATAAATGACTTTTGGATAGAAAATTCCGACCTCCTAATCAAGATCCCTATGTATGGTAAGGCAGAATCATTTAATGTAGCCATATCGGCAGCCCTATTGATGAGTAAAGTGATAAAGAGGAAGAATAAATAGTGTATATTATATATTATTATAGCTGTTTTTTGGTTGATACCAGGAGACAGCTAATTTTTTTGTATTTTTAATATGGGGGTCACCAGTATTTTTATAGGTATATAGACCCTATATACAGACATAATGGATTTTCAAATAAAACGATAAAATAAGAGGAGGATAAATATTGAAAAATAAGTCTTGCCTAATTAATCATGAAGCATTATAATATACTATATAGAAATGGTATATCATATTAATCAATAATATGACGCAATATTTAAGGGTAAGTATGTTATGAGGTAGGTGATTATTATCCAACTGAATGAGAGGCAATTGAAGATTATTGCTATAGTAAAGGAAAATGAACCTATTACAGGAGAAAAAATTGCAGAAAAGCTAAGGGTAACTAGGGCAACACTTAGGTCTGACCTGGTTGTCTTGACTATGACAGGTATCCTGGATGCCCGTCCTAAGGTCGGTTATTTTTATGTGGGTGAGGGAAACTTCTCTAATGAAAACTCATCTATGAAAAATACAAAGGTATCATCAGTTATGGGAGTGCCACTGACTGCTAGACAAAGTGATTCTGTATATGATGTAATAGTGAATATTTTTTTGGAAGACTCTGGAGGAGTTTTCATACTGGATGAGGACGACTACTTATGTGGAGTGGTATCCAGGAAGGACTTGTTGAAGGCCACTGTTGGGGGTTCAGATGTCAATAAATTACCTGTTGGTATGATAATGACCAGGATGCCTAATATAGCAACTGTTGAGGAAGATGAGTCAATCAATTTGGCAGCTGCCAAGTTGATGAAGAGAGAGGTTGACAGCTTACCTGTTGTCAGGTATGAAGACAATGACAAACAAAAAATAAAAGTTGTGGGTAAAATATCAAAGACTATAATAAATAGACTATTTGTCGAGTTAACTGAATAGGTTGATAGGTAGTTTATGGGAGGTAATATGGAAAATAATTTGACGATATTTATTGTATCGGATTCACTGGGAGAGACTGCCAGATCTATAGCCAAGGCATGTATATACCAGTTTCCAAACTATGAAAATTGGGATACTAAGAGATTTTCTTATATAAATAACAAGGACTTGTTAAATGAAGTTTTTGAAGAAGCGAAGGGCAAGAGGGTCCTGGTTATGTACAGTTTGGTTAACCCTGAACTTGCTGACTATGCGAAGGTTTATTGTGAAAGAGAAAATATAGAGTATATGGACCTTTTAAGTCATATATTGAGGAAGATGAAGAGGATTTCAGGTGTAGAGCCATTGGGAGAACCGGGTATCATCAGAAAGATGGACAAGTCCTACTTCAATAGGGTAGAGGCCATAGAATTTGCTGTTAAATACGATGATGGTAAGGATCCGAGAGGTCTACTAAAGGCAGATGTAGTCTTGGTTGGTATATCCAGAACATCAAAGACTCCACTAAGTATGTATCTAGCCAACAAGCACCTAAAGGTGGCAAACGTTCCTTTAGTTCCGGAAGTACCTATTCCCAAGGAATTAGCTGAAGTGGAAACTAAGAGGATAATTGGTCTGACTAATTCACCTGAAAAGCTTAATAGCATAAGGGTTGAAAGGTTGAAGTCTATGGGCTTGTCTGGTACTGCCAACTATGCCAAGCTTGAGAGGATACTTGAAGAGTTAGACTACTCAGAGAAGGTTATGAAAAATTTAAAGTGTCCAGTAATAAATGTGGCAAATAAGGCCATAGAGGAGACAGCCGGCATAATTTTAGATTTGTTAAAAGAAAATGGTGTAGCCGTTTTAAAGGATTACGAAATATAAATATTAGGAGGAAAAGATGAGTAAGAAGTTTGTTTACAGTTTTGATGAAGGTAATAAGGAAATGAGAAGCTTGCTAGGTGGTAAGGGTGCCAATCTAGCAGAAATGACTAATATAGGTCTTCCTGTTCCACAGGGATTCACTATAACTACAGAAGCATGTAATGACTACTATGACAATGACCACAAGATTGTTCAGGAAGTTCTAGACCAGATTGATGAAAAGTTAAAGCAACTAGAAAAAGAACAGGGCAAGACTCTAGGATGTGAAACAAATCCACTGCTTGTATCTGTTAGATCAGGTGCTGTTTTCTCGATGCCAGGTATGATGGACACTATCCTAAACCTAGGTCTAAATGACACAAGTGTAAAGGGGCTAGTAGCTGCTACAAATAACGAAAGATTCTCATATGACTCATATAGAAGATTTATACAGATGTTCTCAGACGTTGCTATGGAGGTTCCTAAGTACAAGTTTGAAAACGTTCTTGACAAGGTAAAGGAAGAAAGAGGATACGGCTCTGATCTTGACCTTACAACTGAAGACCTAAAGTTAATAGTTGAAGAATTCAAGAAGATCTACAAGGCTGAAATCGGTGAAGACTTCCCTCAGGATCCAAAGAAGCAGTTGATGCTGGCTATAGAGGCAGTATTCAGATCTTGGAACAACCCAAGAGCTATAGTATACAGAAAGTTAAATGATATCCCAGGTAACCTTGGTACAGCCGTAAACATCCAGTCAATGGTATTCGGTAATATGGGTATGACATCTGGTACAGGTGTTGCCTTTACAAGAAACCCATCTACTGGTGAAAACAAGTTATTCGGTGAATACCTGATAAATGCCCAGGGTGAAGACGTTGTTGCTGGTATCAGAACTCCTCAGAACATAGATACACTAAAGGAAGATATGCCAGAAATGTACAATCAGTTTGTAGAAATAACTCATACTCTTGAAGCCCACTACAAGGATATGCAGGATATAGAGTTTACTATAGAAAATGGTAAGTTATACATACTACAGACTAGAAATGGTAAGAGAACAGCCAAGGCCGCTATAAATGTAGTAGTTGACCTTGTAAATGATGGTGTAATCGACAAGGAAGAAGCTGTTATGAGAATAGAACCTAACCAGTTAGACCAGTTATTGCACCCAACATTCGATACAAAGGCTCTAAAGGATGCTAAGCAGTTGGCTAAGGGTCTTCCAGCATCTCCAGGTGCTGCTGTAGGTAAGGTATACTTCTACGCAGAAGATGCTGTAAAGCAGGTTAAGGCAGGAGAAAAAGTTCTTTTAGTTAGACAGGAAACATCTCCAGAAGATATAGAAGGTATGGTAAGTGCAGAAGGTATCCTTACTGCTAGAGGTGGTATGACTTCACATGCTGCGGTTGTTGCTAGAGGTATGGGTAAGTGCTGTGTAGCTGGTTGTGGTGAATTAAGAGTAGACGAAGCAGCTAGAGAAATCAGGGTAGGTGACCTTGTAATCAAGGAAGGCGAATATATGTCAATAGATGGTTCTTCAGGTTGTGTATACCTAGGTCAGATACCTATGACAAGTGTTGAAGTTGGTGGAAACTTCGGTGTATTAATGACTTGGGTTGATGAAATCAGAGATATGATGGTTAGAACAAATGCGGATAATCCAAGAGATGCTAAGAAGGCAATAGAATTTGGTGCTGAAGGTATCGGTCTTTGTAGAACTGAGCACATGTTCTTTGAAGAAGACAGGATACCAGCAGTTAGAAAGATGATACTTGCTGACAATGTAGAAGACAGGGTAAAGGCCCTAGATAGTCTACTACCATTCCAGAGAGAAGACTTCCACGGCATATTCAAGGCTATGGAAGGAAGACCTTGTAATGTTAGACTTCTTGACCCACCACTACATGAATTCCTACCTCATGAAGATGGAGCTATAGCTGAATTGGCTGGTCAGATGGGAATCCCAGCTAGCGAATTAAAGAAGAGGGTTATGGACCTTGACGAATTTAACCCAATGCTAGGACACAGAGGTTGTAGACTGGCTGTTACATATCCAGAAATATGTGAAATGCAGGCTAGGGCTATAGCACAGGGTGCTATACTAGCTATGAAGGAAGGTATAGATGTTAAGCCAGAAATAATGGTTCCACTAATAGGTACTGTAAATGAATTAAAGATGTTAAGACCAATAATAGAAGAAACTGTTGACGCTGAATTGGAAAAGGCTGGTATGAAGCTTGACTACACAGTAGGTACAATGATAGAAATACCAAGAGCTTGTGTGACTGCTGATGAAATAGCAGAAGTAGCCGACTTCTTCTCATTCGGTACAAACGACCTTACTCAGATGGGATTCGGTTACTCAAGAGACGATGCTGGTAAGTTCCTAGGAGAATACGTTGAAAAGGGTGTACTAGAAAAGGACCCATTCCAGGTACTAGATCAGAAGGGTATTGGTAAGCTTGTAGAAATGGCAGTTAAGCTGGGTAGACAGACTAAGCCAGAACTTAAGTTAGGTATCTGTGGAGAGCATGGTGGTGAACCATCATCTGTTGAATTCTGCTATAACCAGGGTCTAAACTACGTATCTTGCTCACCATTTAGAGTACCAATTGCTAGACTTGCAGCAGCTCAGGCAACTGTGAAGAAGAGAAAAGGTGACGGACACAGGGATAAATAAGTAAATAGATAAGAGTAGATAGATAAGATACAATTAATTGATAATAACTACTTTCTAAAATTTTTAACAAACCCACTCGAAATCGAGTGGGTTTTTACCTTTATGTAGGTATGTATCCGTACACTTACTGTGCTTGCTACCAAAAAATGGATCAGGTGGCAAGCGTTAAGTAATTTGGATTTATTTTACATAATTATAGCACAGTCTTTTTGAGTTTGCCATATTTAACTTGACAAAAAACAATTTATTGGCTATAATGATAACTAAGTTATCACAGTCTATAAATTATAAATTTTTGAGAGATGAGGTGGGGAAATGTCAGATTTACGTGGATACGAATTAACTCATAAGAAGATTTTGGATAGTGGAAAACTAAATTTTTTGAGTTATGGGTTTGAGCGTGCTAATCTAAGAAAAATATGTAAAGATGCAGGGGTAACAACAGGAGCTTTTTACAGACATTTTGAAGATAAGAATGAATTATTTAATGCACTTGTAGATCCGTTAGTGAGTATGATTGTGTCTAATTTTCAAAATTATGAAACTTTTTCTATACAAAGTATTGAAACAAATCAGAAAGAGAATGTAGCGAAAGTTCATGTGGATGGAACAATTGAAACTGCATTATTTTTATTTAGAAATAAGGAAATCTATAATTTATTAATTAACTGTTCATATGGCACAAAATATGCTGATTTTCTTGAACAATTAACTAATATGGAAAGTAATACACGAATAAGGATTCAGAAATTTTCAAGTGAAAAGAGTGAGGTTTTTAATGAAATTAGTGATAAAGGATTTCATATTATTAATCATGCTCATTTTCTTGCATTGACTGAGGTGGTACTACATTCTGATAATGAACAAGAACTAATTGAAAATGCAAGGCTTGTATCTGAATTTTTTTCGGCAGGCTGGAAAAGTATCAGAGGATATTAATTGTTTTTTTTGAACGCATGATAACTAAGTTATCATACCAAGGTTGTCATTTAATAAAATTTTTACTCATATTCAATCTAATAAAGTTAAGGAGGATATATAAGATGAACAATGAAAAATCAAACAAAATAAAAATGAAAGATATTATTACATTATCTATATTTAATATAGCAATGATTGTAATAATGCTCGTTACAAAAATGTGTACCATGATGTTAACAACACCAGCAATCGACTATTTGTTTTATGTAGGAATAATGGGGTTGCTTTGTGGACCTGTTTTTGTAGTAATGTCAAATAAAGTTGCAAAAAGGGGTATTTATTTAATTACTGGAATATTTAGTGGATTATTCATAACAGTAATGGGTTCTCCATGGTTTCTTCCGGTAATGATTGTAGTAGGTATTGTATGCGAAATTATTATGATGGGAGAAGACACTTATAGAAATCCAAAGAGAAATGGTATCGCATATTCGGTATATTGGACATTGTATGCTCTTGGTAGTGCAATTCCTATGTTTTTCTTTAAAGAACAATATTTAAATAGTCTAAAAGAAAGTTATACGGAAGAGGGCATAAAGACATTGGTTAGATTTTATGGTTCTTGGGACATGCTTTTATTGATTGCAGTGATAACAATTGTCTTGTCTGCTATAGGATTTATTGTAGGACAAAAACTTATGAAAAAACATATAGAAAAGGCAAAGTTGGTGTAGATGAGAAAATTAGATAATAGAACATATATTATCTTATTAGCAGTATCAACAGTATTTTGGTTTTTGTTTTATAAAAATAATCAAATACATTTAAGTGTTGTATTAAACGCACTTCTTTTAATATATATAAGAGAATATACAAAGGCTATCAAATTCGCAATTACATACATAATGATGATTCTATTGGCGTGTTTGTTTGCAGGTAAGGTAGCCTTAATGTATATTGTTTTAAATATGCTAGCTCGAAGTATTCCTATTATAATGGTTGTTACATGTATAGTTTTGGGTAATTCTAGTGAACTTATGTCAAGTTTGCAGAAATTAAAAATTCCTAAACCTATCATAGTGATGATTTGTATTATGATAAGATTTTTTCCGGTTTTGAGCAAAGAGAGTGTAGCTATTAGAAATGGCATGAAAGCTAGAGGTATATTTAGTGGCTGGCAAGACTATGTTAAACATCCATTCTTGGCATACGAATGTTTTATAGTTCCGCTTATAATTAGATGCATAAAATTATCAGATGAACTTGGTGCCACAGCAGAGCTAAGAGGCTTAAATTCAGATAAGAATAGAACATGTATATATGATGTGAGATTTGGTCTAAAAGATGTATTTGCAGTTATAGTGTATGGAACTGTAATAGGATTAATATATTTTGGAGCGTAGGTGTAGTGATGATAGAATTTCAAAAAGTATATTTTTCTTATAAGGAGGGTGATTCATCCATAAAGGATATTAGTTTTTTGATAAAACCGGGAGAATGTACCATTCTTTGTGGGAAGTCGGGTTCAGGAAAGAGTACGATTTTACGTATAGTGAGTGGCTTAGCTCCTGTTTTTTATGAGGGAATTTTACAAGGAAAAGTTGAAGTGGATAAACTAGTTCCTGTTGGATTGGAATCAGAAGAGCGTGCAAAGTTATATGGTGTTGTTTTCCAAGACCCAAGAAGTCAATTTTTTATGAATACAGTTCAAGATGAGATTTGTTTCGCAGCAGAAAACATTGGAGTTTCACCGAATAAAATAAAGGAAATGCTCTATGAAGTTTCGGAATTTATTGGAATTAGAGATCTGCTTTCAAAAAATATTGATGAACTATCTAGCGGTCAAAAGCAAAAAGTTGCAATTGCATCTTCTTTGATATTGCAACCAAAAATTTTGATATTGGATGAACCAACATCTAATTTAGACATTCAAGGGTCTAAAGTATTGATAGAAATAATAAAAAAAATTAAAGACAAAGGAATATCTGTTGTCATAAGTGAACATAGGCTTGACTCATTCAAGGAAGTAGCAGATAGGTTTTTATATATAAATAAAGGCAAGTTAGATGAAATTTGGACAAGGAAAGAATTTGAAAATCTTAGCGATGAAAAATTATTAAGTCTTGGATTAAGACCTAAAACAGTAGAAAAAAATACAAATAATGATATCGAAAATGATAAGGATCCGCTTTTAGACATTCAATCGCTTTCATTTCGCTATAAAAAGACAAATTCAGGAATTGATAACATAAATTTAAAATTATATAAAGGAGAAGTTGTTTCGTTGTTAGGTAATAATGGTGCAGGAAAAACTACATTATGTAGAGTTATCAGCGGACTTCTCAGAGAAAAAACAGGAACAATAAAATATAAGGGTAAAATATCGAATTGCAATTTAAGAAATAAATTTTGTTATTTTGTTATGCAAGATGCAGATTATCAATTGTATTCAGATTCTGTTTCAGGTGAAATAGTATTTGGTAAGAAAGTAACAGAAAAATTAAAAGAAAATTTAATAGAAAGTTTAAATACTTTTAAATTAATGGAACTAAAAGATAGGCATCCGGCTTCTTTGTCAGGTGGAGAAAAACAGAGAGTTACATTGGCAGCTGCCTATTGTTCAGAGGCTGATATTTATATATTAGATGAACCGACAAGTGGAATGGATGGAGAGGGGCTATGTGCAATTATAAGGTGGGTAAAACTCCTTGCTGAGAAAGGGAAAATAGTCATCATTATTACACATGATTTGCTTTTAGCTGAAGCAACTAGCAATAAATTTATTTACTTAAAAGAAGGAGAGCAAGTAAAAGAGGGGAGGAATATAATATGAGCATAATTAAAAAATATATAAAGGTTGATTATACAATCAACCAAAGAAAAATAATTGAAAGGCTATAAAAATTAGTGAAAGAGAGGGTTAATAATGGAAACTACAAGAGAACTTTTTGATAAGGTATTTGAAAATATGGAAAAGAATATGCTAAATGAGGAAAATGGAGACTATGTAAGTGATGAAGATGGACTTGTCTACTGTGGGAAATGCCATACAGCCAAGCAACAGATACTCTTTAAGCTAATTTATGATAGGATCGGAGTATTGGGAAAAATTATAAATTTTGCAATTTCTTATGCAGGAGTTGTTGCAGTATATCATTTAATAACAAGCATATTTGTTCAAGAAAAAGGCTTTTATTACTTGCGACTTCTAGATAATCAGGGGGTAAATAAAACAGTAAATTTTATTTTGATAGGGATTGTGACATTTTTTGTTTGGAGAAAAAGAGAAGAAAGCTTGTAAGATAGTATGTAAAAAACTTAGACATAAAGAAAACTTTTATATATTTTAACTGATACAATGAAGTCAATCACATATGTTATTTTTAAGACTATATTTATATAGTACTATAAAAATATAAGAATATAAAGTTGATTAATATGAAGTAACAAAAATTCGAGGAGAGTGTGTTTTTGTGATATAATATAAAGATAATATAAGTTGAAAAAGGGGGAAAAGTGTATTGAAAAGCTCAATAATTGTACTTGATGATGACAAAAAAATTGCAGATTTAATTTCAATATATCTTAAAAATGCAAATTTTAAGGTTACTACTTTTTATGATTCGATGGAAGCAGAAGTGTATTTATCGAAAAATATTCCAGATTGCCTTATTCTTGATATAATGATGCCCAAAATTGATGGACTTACGATGTTATCAGAAATAAGAGAAAAATACACATATCCAATTTTACTTGTCAGTGCAAAAGATGAAAAGCAAGATATAATTAGTGGACTAGTAGATGGTGCAGATGAATATATTACAAAGCCTTTTGATCCAAATGAGTTAGTAGCAAGAGTGAATTCTTTGCTTAGGAGAACCAAGGTATACGATTCAAAATCAAATAATTTAATAAAATATAAAGATTTAGAAATAGATATTGTAAAAAGAGTTGTTAAGTTGAAAAATGAAAAAATTAGTTTTACACCATCTGAATTTACAATTTTAAAAGAATTGTTCTTAAACAAAGGAGATATATTGTCAAATGAAGTTTTATTTCAAAAAATAACAGGAGATAATTACTACAGTAAAGATTGTAATAGTATAGCTGTACATATTAGAAATATTAGAATTAAACTTAACGATTCTTTTGAATCTCCATTGTATATTAAGACATCATGGGGAGTAGGATATTATGTGGAATAAGATGATAAAAACATATATAAAAGGGATTTTTATATTAGCACTATTTATTGCAATTCTATATTTATTTATAGGTAGCAGGGTTCATGATATATTTGTATCGAATTACATGTTTGATATCAAAGAAGTTGAACATTTTGGTAGAAAATATATACAAGGAGTGTTAGATTGGGACATATTAAAAGCACATTTATTTATTTATATATTTTTAATATATTCAATTTTATTTTTTACCGTATATATATTAATAAATAATAATCACAAAAACCAAAAGAATGAGTATATTATGCAACTTACAGAACGAATTAAACAGATGAAAAAAGAGGATGAGCCACCATATTCATCAGAGTGTTTAGGGTTTGATGGTGAAGTTAGAGAACTAATTGAACAAAAACGTACATTAGAGGACGAATTTGAAAGACAAAGAGGTGAATATAATCATTCAATGTTATTTCTTGCACATGATTTAAAGACACCTTTAACTACTATAATTGGCTATTTGACACTAATGAAGGATAACGAAGATATAATAATGAATAGAGGTAAATATATAGACGTTGTATACGAGAGTTCACGAGAACTTGAAAAATTAATTAATCAATTTTTTGAATTATCCAAATACAGTCTTGACACAAGGGATCTGAGTTTGGAAAATATTGACTTGAATAGCTTCTTTATCCAAATTCAAGAAACTTTTTACCCTGAAATATCTGAAAAAAAATTAGAACTTTCATGTAAAATACCAGATAACACAATTATAAGTGTAGATAGAGAATTGTTTGCAAGAGCGTTTTTGAATATAATGAAAAACTCTGTAAGATATGCAGATACAGATACTACAATAACAATAAAAGCAGAGCGTAATAATAATAAGATTGTAATTGAAGTAATAAACAGCAGTAAAAGAATAGATATAGATATAAGCAAAATTTTTAATGCTTTTTATAGAGGAGATCAAAGTGGTACTAATACACAAGAAGGTTCCGGATTGGGACTTGCTATTGCTAAGACTATTATAGAAAAGCATAAAGGGAATATATCTGCATACCAAAAAGCAGATATATTTATAGTTAAGGTTGATGTTCCAATAATTTAAAACGAATATAGAAAAACAACTGGGTTTCTTAAAAAGGGATCCAGTTGTTTTTCTATATTGGATTTATAAAGAAATCTTTATTTTTTGTTTATCGTTACTTAAAAAATAAAATCTATGAAAAACGTATAATAAAAGCATAAATAAGAGAGGGGCATATGATATGTTAGATGAAATAATTACTCGAATATTAGAAGATAATCATACAGGTAGATTAGGGAAAGTGTTTAAAACAAAAAATAATAGATACTTTAGAAAACATTTTATCAGCAAAGTTATTAACAAACATGACTGGAGAGGCAGATATAAATCTAGAATACTATCTGGAAAATAAGTTAGTTAGTTTGTTATTAGAGGTTACTGAAAAATGTAATTTAAGATGTAAGTATTGTATTTATCATCCTGAACATCCTGAATTTCGCTTGTTTGGACATCGTGATATGACATTTGATACTGCCAGAAAAGCTGTAGATATTTTATTTGAAAACTCTTTAGAAACTGAAGAAGAACTTGTTGTTGGTTTTTATGGTGGAGAACCTTTGATAAACATAGATTTGATAAAAAAAGTTGTTTGCTATGCGAAAGAACTTTCTGTAAAATATGATAAAGAATTAATTTTTTCCATGACTACAAATGGTACATTGATGAGTGAGGAAATAGCTGTTTTTTTACTAGATAATGAGTTTAACATAATATTTAGTTTAGATGGGAATAAGAAATTACATGATGAAAATAGAGTTAAAGTTGATGGCTCAGGAAGTTTTGACGATACTTTTAAGGGAATTAAACTATATCAGAAAATAAAAGAAGATAGAGATAAGTCAAATATGCCGCTTGTATTTAATATGGTTATTGATGGGGAAAATGTAGAAGAAAGATATAACATTATACAAGACTTTTTCGATAGTGAAGAATGGTTGCCTAATAATCTTCAAGTCTTAACAACGGCTGTTGATAAGGGACATGAAGAGTATAAGTATATTTTACCACAATCTGAAGAAGAGAAAAAACTATTTTTAGACTCTAGAGATACAGAAATAAACTGGAATGATCGTAATAACGAAAATAGAGAGAAAAATTTATTTCTCAGCCCTTCAATTATGAAAGGTTTGTCTAGGATACATAATAGGATATGCATGGATAAGCCGGTTGAGTTATATGGAATGAATGGTTGCTGTGTACCTGGGCAGAGAAGAATGTATGTAACAGTTGATGGGGAAATATATCCATGTGAAAAGACTGGGGAAGCACCTATTATGGGAAATGTTTATTTAGGATTTGATATGGTGAAAATTAGAGACAAATATGTAAATGATTTTAAAGAAGAAGCAAAGAAATATTGTAGGAACTGCTGGGCGGTTAATCTGTGTGGACTTTGTTATACATCATGTTTTGAAGGGAGTGAATATTGCGAGTGTTTGGAGAAATATCCGCACATTATAGAGGAACTTAAAGAGTTGGAATTTAGATAAAAATAAATTTTAAAGGAGGTGTGAAGATGAATTTCTCAGGAACAGGAAATAGGATTGGTGGAGGTATAAAACCAATGGCTTGTGTTTGTAGTACTAAAAATAGTCATAAGAGTGCTAGAAATGGTGGTTCTCCATGGGTTCCTAACTGCGTTCACTGTGGGTGCTCTTGTGGTAACAAAGGTGAATACAGAACAGGTAATAGAGTTTCATCACTTAGAACATTAGGACATAAGTAAGTGAGTTAGAGTACAGGATCAGAAAATATATTTTCTGTTCCTGTAGCTCTAATTTTTACACAAAGGAGGAAAATAATGCTAAAAATCAAAAACGTATCCAAAACTTTTGATAGAGAGGTATTATCAAATATAAATATAGATTTTCAACCGGGAATATATGGCTTATTAGGGGCAAATGGTGCTGGGAAAACTACTTTAATGAAAATTATAGCTACACTATTAGGAACAACTGAAGGTAAGATTACATTTAATGGAATAGAAATAGATAAGAATAAAACACAATATCTAGATAATTTTGGGTATTTACCACAGGATATTGGATTTTATGAAGAATTTGATGGTGCAGATTTTGTGAAATATATGGGAGCAATCAAGGGGGTTTCATCCCATGATATTAAAATGAGGAGTAATATTTTATTTGATAGATTTGAGTTAAAAGACGTAATAAATAAAAAAATTAGTACTTACTCGGGAGGTATGAAAAGAAGATTAGGGATTATTATTTCTATGATTAACAATCCGAAAATCCTACTGCTTGATGAACCTACAGCTGGATTGGATCCAATGCAAAGATTAAATTTAAAGAATTTCGTTGCAGAACAAGCTAGGGAAAAAATTGTAATCATATCTACACATATTACAACAGATATAGAATCTTTGTGTGATAAAATTATTATTTTAAAAAAAGGGAAGATAATTGCAAATGGAACGGAAAAAGAAATTTTAAAAATTTTAGATGGAAGAGTATTTGAAATTTTAATAGAGGAAGATATTTTACCTGAATTTACAAACCATTATAATATTATAAGTTATAGGAATGAAAGTGGAAAAATGAAAGTTAGGTTTATTGCAAATAAAAATATTCAAGGGGCTAAAATAGTAGAACCATCTTTAGAGGATGTACATCTTTTCTATAATAAGAAGAACTAATATAGGAGGGGAAATATGCTTAAAATAATAAAATATGAAATAAAAAAAATTTTAGGTAGTAAAATAAATAAAACAGTTTTGGTATTGTTTGCTATTCTTCTTTTAAGTAGTGTAGTACCAAAGATTACAAATTACAAAGTTTATACTGATAAAGGAGCAGCTTTGACAGGCCAAAAAGCAGTGAATTATAAGATAAATAGTACAATAATAGAAAAAATAACCTCGAAAAAAATTAATGATGATTTAGGTGGATTTTTTAATAATATTACTGATAAAGCGAACGATGATGAAAAACAATATTTTTCAGATTATCTAGATGAAACAGAGTATAACAGGTTATTTTATAACCGAGAAAAATATCTTTATTGGATTATGGATGCATACTCAGGAGTTGATGGTAAAAAATATTTTGGAGTATCAGATCTTATAAAAACTGCAAATAAATTGCCGGATTTTTATGAGTATCGCAATGAAAAATTATCTAATGCCATAAAAAATAATCCATTACTAACAGGTAATAAAAATGAAATTAATTATTGGATGAAGAATAAAGATAAAACAAAAGGAGAATATAAATATGGATATATGCAGGCCTTTGAGTGTATTAATGATTCTTTGGATATAGCGTCTATAATGATAATAGCTTTAGTTGGAATATTGGTATCTGGAGTATTTTCTAGAGAGTCAGAGAGTAATATGGTGTCTTTATTATTATCATCAAAATATGGAAGAAATAAATTAGTTCGCGCTAAGATTATTTCAACATTTATAACTGTTTTGGTCACTACTGCAATATCAGGAGTTATTATAATAATTCCTAATATAGTGTATTTTGGTGTTGGCGGATGGAATTTACCAATACAAGCTATTGATACAAATATTTTATACGATTGGAGTATTCTACATTTTGTGTCAATAAGATTAATTGTAATGTTGATAATCGCACTTTCGTTTTCGAGTTTCTCAATTATGGTTTCTGCAGCAACTAAGAAAACTTATGTAACTAATATTATAGTATTATTAATATTTATTATGAATTTTTTTATAACAGGACCAGAATCTAAGACGTTTATTTCTTTATCAAGTTTACTTCCTTTAAGATTTGGTGGGAAACTGTGGGACAAAATGATTAGCTACGAGTTTTTTGGAAATGTATTTAATGTATATACTGTAGGAATTGTGTTTAATATTGTATTAATGATTATTTTTACAATTATCTCATCCAATGTATTTAAAAAACAAGAAGTAAAATGATAAATCGGAGGAATTATACCATGAAAAATATATTAAAGTGTATAAAATTAGGGATAGAAAGCAACATAAAAACTTCATTTATATATTTAATATTAACTATTATTTCTGGTATTTTTTCTGGAATCACAATATTTTCATTACAAGAATTGATTAACAGAATACAAAATTACATTTTAAAGGGCGATAGTATTGTTAATACTATTGTCCTTTTTCTCTTTATAAACATTGTTGGAATTGTATTAAAAAATATTCAACAAATATATTATTCAAAGCTAACTTTATCTATTAGTCAACATATTGAAGTGAAATTTATTGAAAAATGTACTATGCTAGGAGTAGAAGATTTTGAGTCTGAGAAAATATATAATAAAATTAATCAAATTGATAGGTATGGAAAAGATAAAGTGTTAGAGGTATTTTTCAACAGTATTCAGCTATTTGAAGGTATAATATCTATTTTTTCAATAATTTGGATTGTGATTTCATTTCAAGATTTTTACTGGATGTTGATATTGATAGTTCCAGTATGTAATTTTATTATATTTTTAAAAATAGGAAGACATATTTATGAGATTGAAGAATTAAATACACATTTATATAGAAAGCATGATTATTGTAATTTCCTTATGACTAATGATATTGCAGTTAAAGAGAGAGTTAGTTGCGGATATGGTAATTATATTTTAAATAAACTGATAGTGTTAAATAAAATTTTATATGATAGGAATTATAGATTGTCAAAGCTTGCAATCGGAACTAATGGATTGTTTGAGGGAGTTGAGTTCTTTATAAAGTCAGTATTGATTATCGTTAAAGTTAAGTTTATTTTTTCAAATAGATTACCTGTAGGAGAAATTATGGGATATAGTTATTCTCTTGAATCAATAACAGATAAAGTAAAAGTATTACTGGGGAATTTATTAGATATTTACAAAGATAGTTTATATATTAGGATATTTTTTGAATTTCTTGAGCAAGAAACTATTAATAACAAAGGTAAAAAAATTGATTGTATAGAAAAAATTGAAATAAAGAATCTGAGATATCAATATGATGGGAATGAAAAAAAACTAATTTTTAAAGAAAAAGTATTTAATAGGGGTAAAATCTATGTAGTTAATGACAAGAATGGTAGTGGAAAAAGCACATTTATTAAAATAATTTCTGGATTATACTTGAAGTATGAGGGAGATGTTTTAATTAATGATGAAAATCTACAAGATTTAGATTTATTAGAATATAGAAAAAAAGTGGCTGTTGTATTCCAAAATCATAATAAATATGAAACTACATTAAGAGAAAATATTTGTTTAGGAAGTGTAGATAGAACTTATAGTGACGAGTATTTAAAGCAGATAATGAAAACTTTAGAGTTCGATGAAGATATATACATGGAAAAAGACGGATTAGATAACATGCTAGGTAATTGGTTTGGAGGTCGAGATTTATCAGGAGGGCAATGGCAAAAAGTAGCAATAGCACGTTCTATAATTAAGGAAAGTGAAATAATTATTATGGACGAACCTACTTCATCACTTGATGAAAAATCAAAGAATACTATATATAATCTATTAATGAAACTTTCTAAAACACATATTGTTATTTTAGTTACTCATGATCTTCATACTATAAATTTGGATAATGTTGAATCTATTTCTATAATAAACAAATAATGCTTTAGATCAAATCAATAATATATTAATTTTGTATGGAATTAATGATATTTTAAAATTAATTCTACTTAGACATATGGAGAGTGTACCGACCCCCAAAAGTTAGACCTGAAAATCTAACGATTGGGAGGTCGGTTTTTTCATGGCAAAATATTCTTTTGAAATTAAGAAAAAAATAGTTTCTGAAT